>Ga0316204_10001638_pt1 | contig 57967 bp, 52 predicted proteins | sample 6monrhotite_MG_2_FD_205661 | JGI IMG/M metagenome (GOLD analysis project Ga0316204, IMG submission 205661) | Microbial mat bacterial communities from mineral coupon in-situ incubated in ocean water Damariscotta River, Maine, United States -... | ecosystem: Environmental > Aquatic > Marine >...
AATCGGTAATCGGCAAATCATGTCGACAAACGGTACACAATAAGTGTTCTCCCCTGATTAATTGCGCATTACATCCAAAACAGATGGGTGGCAATAGTATTGAGTTAATATCGTTTATTATCTTTGAAAGCTTAACACCAAACATACTTTATACCTACTATTCACCTTAAATGGAGTCTCAAGATACCACTTTCAACTACAAAATAATTCTGGCAGCTCTGGTGGCGGTAATAATCGCTATGCTCATAGCTTTCTATTATAGTTATGCCCAATCTCAGAATCAAATGAGTTATTTAGAGGATGAGAAACGGTTGTTGGTAAAAGATATGACCTTAATGAAAGCGGAAGTTGATCGGCTTTCTGGTGAAAATGAAATTAATGAAATTGAATTACGAGACTCCAGATATGAGGTTCAAACCTTATTGGATTCCGTAGGAAGATTAAACTTCAATATTGCAAAACTTCGTGAAAGTCAAAAAGCACTTCGTGTTTTAGAAGCGAAGTTTGATAGTTTGAAACTCAAGAATAATTTTCTACGCTATAATAATGGTCTTTTGACAGAACGATACGAGAGCACCCGTCGTGAGATTCAAGAATTACGTGGCAAGACAAGTTCATTGCAAGAAGCTGAGGCATTGGTTCGCAGAAAGAATCAAGAATTGGCCAATGAGCTGAAAGTAAAAAGCTATCTTAACATGGAGAATGCCGAAGGTAGTGGTTTTCGTTTGCGTGCAGGGCGACCTTTAAAAACAAATAAAGCATCTACAATTGAAAAGCTAAGGGGTTGTGTTACAATTTTGGCAAATGCCAACGATGAAAGTGGCGATGTTAAGGTAGTCTATCTTCAATTTTTAAATCCTGATATGAAGGTGATTGAAGACAATGCCAACCTTGTTAATGTTAGTGGCAATACTTATAGCAAGCGTACCGAGGTAATTTATTTAGGTAAAGAAATTAGTGTGTGTGATGCGATTACGGTACCTGAAGGCTCATTAGAACCTGGTATTTACACACTCAATGTTTTTGAAGACGAACGTCTGCTTTCGTCCTCTGAATTTCAGTTAAAATAAAACTTCGCTTTTTTTAGCCATTGTTCTATTTTTGCCCAATGGCAAATCAAGAAGATATTTTCAAGAAGGTAATTTCGCATGCAAAAGAATACGGTTACGTATTTCAGTCAAGTGAAATTTATGATGGGTTAAGTGCAGTGTATGACTACGCCCAAAATGGAGTAGAACTCAAAAAGAATATTCGCGAATACTGGTGGCAAGCCATGGTGCAGTTGAATGATAATATTGTCGGATTGGACGCTGCTATTTTTATGCATCCGACTACTTGGAAGGCTTCTGGTCACGTTGATGCTTTTAATGACCCATTAATTGATAATAAAGATTCTAAGAAACGATATCGTGCCGATGTTTTGGTAGAAGATTATGTCGCCAAGATTGAAACTAAGATTGAAAAAGAAGTAAAAAAGGCGTCAAAGCGATTTGGTGATAGTTTTGATAAAAAACAATTTTTAGAGACTAATGGTCGCGTAGTTGATTATCAAAAAAAGGCTGATGAAATTCTAAAGCGATTGGGTAAATCATTAGAAAATGAAGATTTAGCTGATGTAAAAGCCCTAATTGAAGAGCTCGAAATTGCTTGCCCTCTTTCTGGTTCAAGAAATTGGACAGACGTCAAACAATTCAATTTGATGTTTGGCACAAAGTTGGGTGCTTCTGCTGATTCTGCTATGGATTTATACCTGCGGCCTGAAACAGCACAAGGTATTTTCGTAAACTTCTTGAATGTTCAAAAAACGGGAAGAATGAAAATTCCTTTCGGAATTGCTCAAACCGGTAAGGCCTTCCGAAACGAAATTGTAGCGCGACAGTTTATTTTTAGAATGCGTGAGTTTGAACAAATGGAGATGCAATATTTCATCAAACCCGGGACTCAGCAAGAATGGTATGAGAAATGGAAAGAGAAACGCATGAACTGGCATCTTTCTTTAGGGATGGGAGAAGAGAGCTATCGTTTTCATGACCATGAGAAATTGGCTCATTATGCTGATGCCGCTTCTGATATTGAATTCAAGTTTCCATTTGGGTTTAAAGAATTGGAAGGAATCCATTCCAGAACGGATTTTGATTTAAGTCAGCATGAAAAACATTCAGGTAAAAAACTACAGTATTTTGACCCAGAAGACAATAAGAGTTATGTACCATATGTGCTAGAGACTTCTATTGGACTGGATAGAATGTTCTTAGCTGTATTTAGTAATTCGTTACAAGAAGAGGAGTTAGAAAATAATACTACTAGAACTGTTTTAAAACTTCCAGCAGTTTTAGCACCAACGAAAGCCGCCATTTTACCTTTACTTAAACGAGATGGATTACCCGAGGTCGCAAAGAAATTAGTGGATGAATTAAAATGGGATTTCAACGTTACTTATGACGAAAAAGATGCCGTAGGGCGTCGTTACCGACGCCAAGATGCTAACGGCACTCCATTTTGTATTACCATAGACCATCAAACCTTAGAAGACGAAACAGTAACCATTCGTCATCGTGATACCATGGAACAACAACGTGTTCAACTTAAAGAGGTAAAAGGGATTATTGCTAAAGAAGTAGATATGCGGGAGTGGTTGAAACGGATTTAAATTGCAATTCAATCCTTTTCGGAAATAAATTCAAAATAAGCATTGGCATCTTCGATGTCTGTTAAACCAAGAATCCAACAGACCTCTGAAAAATCGGAAAAATCAAGACCCCCTTTTTCAATTGCTTGGTTCAAATATCTATTGTCTTTTCCATTGTATTGGTTTCCAAGTTTTATGGCAAGCTTCCAAACTTTGCTTAAATGTTCTTCCTTAATACTATCTGACCAAGGAACAAGTGTCTCTGAACGAAAACCTGGAGTGCCATTTTGAGTAGCATTACCGTCAGGGATTTTATGATAGTTAATTGATGATTTGACAAAGTCTAACTTTTCGGGTGTAGTAACCTCTTCATTCCAATCACTATGTTGAACCACGTGAATACGTTTGTTATCAAAATTTGGTAGTTCAAGCTGAAGCGCTTTAACGACATCAAAAGTAAAATCAGATTGTCCCGCTTCAGCTATCCATATAGAACCATTTGAGTTTAATGTTTTTATAGCAAGTTGCACTATGGTTTTTAAAGCCACTTCATAAGAATTATGGGCATCGCTCCATTGTTTGCCAAATGCTAAAGCAAATAATTCGTTTGGTGGAACGTATAACCCATTCTGCATTCCATAAGTGCCAGCTACAGCATGGTAGTTCAAATTTTGATATTCAGAACGGGATAACAGCGTAGCAAATGCAGCAACTGAATGTAAATCATCTACATCGGTTTTACAATCATACTGTATTACAAGTAAATCTTTTTCCAAATTAAATGTTGCAGTGCTTACCCAGTTTTCCTGTCCAAAGGAATGTTTTGTTGAACACATTAAAAGAATAAGAGAGATGAAAATTTTTAAAGACATCCTAAAAAAGGGTTTTGAATTCTTTTGCATCTAAGATAGTCAAAAACAATTCTTTTAAAGATGTACTATAGACATCTCCAATGTTAACATAACGCAAAAAAATAAAAGTGGTATTCAATTGATGAATAAGAGTATTACTTTTAAGGTTAATAAAATAGATAAAACAAAAATCAACATATTATGAGCGATCCGCACACTGGAAATGGAGACATTAATAAATGTCCGTTTTTCGCAGGCACAACAAAAAAGACAGGTGGTCAAGGTGTTAAGAACCGTGATTGGTGGCCAAATGAACTAAAACTGAATATTCTACGTCAACATTCAGCAGCTTCTAACCCAATGGGTGAAGATTTTGACTATGCGGAAGCATTTAATAGTGTTGACTTCGCTACTTTGAAAAAAGAGGTGACTGATTTAATGACAGATTCACAAGATTGGTGGCCTGCCGATTACGGCCATTATGGGGGATTTATGATTCGTATGGCTTGGCATAGCGCCGGAACCTATCGTGTAGGTGACGGTCGTGGTGGTGCCGGTGGTGGCAACCAACGTTTTGCACCCATCAACAGTTGGCCAGATAATGGAAACCTAGATAAAGCGCGTTTGCTTTTATGGCCAATCAAAAAGAAATATGGTAATAAAATTTCTTGGGCGGATTTAATGATTCTTGCCGGAAACTGTGCTTTAGAATCAATGGGTTTTCCAACTTTTGGTTTTGCCGGTGGTAGAGAAGATATTTGGGAGCCAGAGCAAGATGTGTATTGGGGTAGTGAAACAGAATGGGGTGCTAATGAAGAACGTTATGAAGAAGGCGAATTAGAAGGCCATCTTGGTGCTGTTATGATGGGTTGGATCTATGTGAACCCAGAAGGGCCAAACGGCAATCCTGACCCGATGGGCTCAGCAAAAGATGTACGTGAGACCTTTGGTCGTATGGCCATGAATGATGAAGAAACTGTGGCCTTGGTCGCAGGGGGGCATACTTTTGGTAAAGCGCACGGAGCTGCAGACCCAAATCAATATGTAGGTGCAGAACCACACGGAGCTTCGATTGAAGAAATGAGTACAGGTTGGAAAAACTCTTATAAAAGTGGTGTTTTAGAAGATACCATTACAAGTGGAATCGAAGGCGCTTGGACACCAAACCCAACTCAATGGGATGCTGATTATTTTGACGTTTTATTGAATTATGATTGGGAATTGACTAAAAGCCCAGCAGGTGCACATCAATGGACACCAACTGAAGCATCAAAAGCTAAAATGGCGCCGTCCGCAGGCGGAAATGGAACACAAGCATTAATGATGACTACTGCAGATATTGCTTTGAAAACTGACCCTGCTTATTTAGAAATTTCTAAACGTTTCCATGAAGACCATAAGGCGTTCGAAGATGCTTTTGCTCGTGCATGGTATAAACTAACACATAGAGATATGGGTCCTGTAGATCGTTATTTAGGCCCTGAAGTACCAAGTGAAGAGTTATTATGGCAAGATCAAATTCCTAAAGTAGATTATACTTTAAGTGATGCTGATATCACTTCATTGAAAAATATGATAGCCGCTTCAGGTTTGACCGTATCGCAAATGGTAAGTACTGCTTGGGCTTCTGCTTCTACATTTAGAGGTTCTGATAAAAGAGGTGGTGCAAACGGCGCTCGAATTCAATTAGAACCACAACGTAGTTGGGAAGTTAATAACCCAGCCGAATTAAACAAGGTTTTAACTGTTCTTGAAGGAATTCAAAATGAATTTAGCGGTGTCATTTCCATGGCAGATTTAATTGTTTTGGCAGGTAGTTTTGGCGTTGAAGAAGCGGCTAAAAATGCAGGCCATACTGTTGAAGTACCATTTACGCAAGGTCGTGGAGATGCTACACAAGAACAAACTGATGTTGAATCTTTCAATTATTTAGAGCCTTTAGCCGACGGTTTTAGAAACTATATTAAAGGTGATTTACAGATTGCTGCCGAAGACTTGTTGATAGACCGTGCAAACTTATTGACACTGACCGTGCCTGAAATGACGGTTTTGGTTGGTGGTCTTCGTGTTTTAGGTACTAATTACGACGGTTCGAACTATGGTGTTTTTACGGATAACGTTGGTAATTTGACTAATGATTTCTTTAGTAATCTTTTAGATATGACCTATACTTGGAAGGCTACTTCTGATGATGACAGGTACTTTGAAGGAAGCCATAGAATAACAGGTGCAGTTGAATTTGCCGGTACACGAGCTGATTTGATTTTTGGTTCTAATTCAGAATTAAGAGCAATTGCTGAGGTTTACGGAACAGATGATGCTAAAGATAAATTTGTAGCAGATTTTATTACAGCTTGGACTAAGGTGATGAACTTAGATCGTTTTGATTTAAAGTAATAGCCTATAATTGCTATGAAAGGGAAAGCATCCTGATAACAATCAGGATGCTTTTTTTATTCCTTGCACCAAATAGCCAATTCATTGCCCGAAGGGTCAAGAAACTGAAAACGTTTTCCACCAGGGAATGAAAAAGTATCTATGGATATTTCTCCTCCACCGTATATCACTTTTTCTTTAATGGTTTCTAGATTTGAATGATGTAGTACCACTAAAACTCCATTTATAATTGGTTCACTGGTCAATTCAAAACCACCTTCAACACCACTATTGGTAAAAGCGATATACGTCGGTCCATAATCGGTAAAAGTCCAGCCAAAAACAGCGTTGTAGAATGTTTTTGTTGCCGCCAAGTCAGTAGATTTAAATTCGATATAGTTGATAGGTGTTGTCATAAGTTCTTTTGAATTTTACATGGATTACCAAAAGCCAAAACATTGTCAGGTAACGATTTTGTGACAACACTGCCGGCACCTATGGTTACATTGTTTCCTATGGTTACTCCTGGAAGGATAACCGAGTTACCACCAATCCATACGTTATCGCCAATAATGACGGGCTTGGTCGATGTCAAATAACGTGTTGGTCCTTTTGTAGTTTTAATGATTCGTTCAGAGGCTTTTACAGGATGTTCTGCGGTATAAATCTGAACATGTGGACCAATCAAACCGTTGGCTCCAATTTGGATTGTATTATTATCAATAAAGATACAATTGGCATTGATGAATGTGTTTTCGCCTATGGAAATATGTTCCCCATAATCACATAAAAATGGGGCCTCAATCCATACGCCAGAACCAACTAAATTCAATAGATTTTTTAATAGCTTTGAACGTTCATCAAGTGCTGTGGAGTCCAGTTGATTATAGGGTTTTAGCAAAGCCCGAGCCTTATGGTATTGTGCTATCAATTCTGAATCTCTAGAATCATAGCCAAAACCGCCAAGCATTTTTTCTTTTTCAGTCAAACCTTACAGTTGAAAAATCTACCTAATGAAAGTAATCTTTTTCAATTTAAAAGTAAACTAACTACTGCTCACCAACATGTTTCTTATAGAATTTCCAAACTTCATGGGCCACATCACGACCTAGCTTTAGTCCTGCAACATTATCCGCTTGAATATGATAACCCCCCATGACTCTTGACATTCCTGCCATTTCAGCAGTCTCTGTAAATGTCGGGAAGTTAATGGTCACTTTTTCACCCAAATTATCAGGCTCAGTTAGCGCACCAGGAATAAGTTCAACGCTTTCCCCAAATTCATCACTACCGGTCCACAATTTCAATGCTTCCCCACATCCACCACTAATAGTACTGTGCCCAGAAGTATAGCTAGGGAAAGGAGGGCATAAAAAGATGTCAGGAGAATATGGGCGCCAATGGTTGCCATCCATTTCTACCATGCCCCTACCAGGTCCGCCCCAAGCGGTAATGGTTTGGCCTCCATAATATTCGTGAACCAGCGCATAAGGTCTAGCGTAATCATAATACATTTTAGAATCCCAAGAAGCTATAAAAGCATCCATGGCAACCACTTGGTTGTAGAAATACATTTTAACATCTTGATCTAAGGTGTGGTTGTCCCTTCGGGAAACATCTTGGGCAAATTTTAACCAATGCCCAGCCTGTTGAACTGATTTTGGTCCATCACGCATAAATTCTACCAATGCTTTTTCTTTATCGGTTAAATTGGCTTGCAGCTCAACTACTTCTGCGACTTCTTTTTTAAGTTGTTCTGAGCCAACTAAAGGTGGTGGTCCTGGTCTGAACTGATCACCAGATTTTAAAGCGATAGGTTTTACTTTGTCCCAATAAGGAGTTAAACATCCTGGGGCGAATTTGCCACCTTTTCCGTCAGAAAAATATTTGGGCTGCCAGCGGTTAATATCTACATTGCTAACCGCAGAATTAACAGGCTCGTAACCCACATAATCAAAATATGCTACCCCACTAGAACCCTCTTCTTCTCCGTATTGATTAGCGCCATCGTTTTTACGTTCCTCTATGACAGCCATTGCAGCTAGGTTTCCAATACCAACGGGGGTATTGGGGTCTGTTGACATATCGTTGGGGTCAAGATTTAATTCTTCTTGAATGAACTTTTCAAACAATGCCTTATCTGAAAAATAGTATTCGTTTAAAGTACGTAAGGCAGCATAACTAATAGCAATTTCTTTGTTTTTTAAAGTTCGGTTTTCCTCTGTTTGTCGTTTAGCACCTTTTAAATAAACAGGAATTGCTTTCTCATCATAACGAGACCATGCATCAAAAACAGCAATGGAAATTAAACCTAAATAACGGGAGGTTATAGTTGGTCTTGGGGCAAATCGTTCCGTATCTAAGGCAGTAGCCTCTAGAGCTATTTCACCCCATTTATAGGCCACATTTTCTATACCTTTTGGCTCGGCAGAAATTACTTCTTTTTTGACTTGTTGTTTGCATGCCAAAATGGTTATAGCCACAATAAGAATAAGCAGAGATTTCTTCATCATTATAAAAAACAAAATAGATTTTTTCAAAAGTAAAAAACTACAAAAGATAATTCAATCGGAAACCTGCAAAATAATTTCTTGCATTGCCAGGATAAAAATAACGTGGTTCTGCACCACCAAATCCGGTTGCGTTGATTAGAACTGATTGCGCATAATTGGTATTAAAAAGATTGTTCAAACCAAAATTGATTCCAAGTTTTAAGTTGTTCGATATTGAAGTATTATATCGTGTTGAAAGGTTAAGGACATTAAATGCTTCACTGCTCAAGGTATTGGCATCATTCAAAAGAATGTCATCTACAAATTGATGTGTTAAATTAAAAACGAATTCTTTGCCTTTGCGTAATGCGATTCCCGAATTTATTCGATGCCTTGGAACGCCTGCTAAATCATTCCCAGAAAAATCGTTGTCTCCATCAATAAAATCAACAAAACTATGATTGCTATAGCTATAGCTCAACCGAGGAATCAACGACCAAATTTCATTAATTTTCTGGCGATACCTCAAATCCAATTCAATTCCTTGATGTTTGGTCTCACCGGCATTTCGACCAATAAACTGGTCTTCATCAATACGCTCTGCTACCAATAGATTGGTAATATTCATTTGGTAAACGGCCAGATTAAGACTCAATCGATTTGTAAATAATAAAAACTGCCCTCCTAACTCATAATTAATACCTTTTTCTTGTTCAATATCAGGATTGATAACTCCATCAGGCGTTAGCGTTTCTTCTAAACCAGGGTTTGAAAATCCCCGCCCGATATTGGCATATAAGCTTCCTTTTTTAATTTGATATTCCAATCCTAAACTGGGCAGTAAAATAGCGTCAAAATCTCGTTTTGCAGATGTATTCTCATTCCCATCATTGAACAAATCTCTAAAATCAAAATTAGTTTGGTTTAGTGCAAGGCCAATTTGTGCAGTGAGTTTTGGTGTCATTTGGTAGGCATAAGTGCCAAATAGGTTTAATTGCGAACGAAATTCTTTGTTATCACTTAGTTGAGCTCCTTGCAAACTTCCATTACCATCATTATCACGAAATTGGTTGAAAAAAGTTTGCCAATTGTATTCGTCTTTATATAATTCTCCGCCAAGGGTAAAATCACCTTTGAAAAGTTTACCCTCAGTTATGGAGCGAAATCCAAATCCGTTAGTAAACTCTTCTAAAATATTAAAAGGTCTCGGCTCGTAATGGTCCAAATAGGTATAAAAAATACTGTTTGTAGTTTTTAAACCAGAATTGAAAAAGTGTGTGTGGGATAACCCAGCTAAGGTGTATTTGTTGGTTTCAAAACCACGAGCGGCTAGCCAATTTGCGGCTGCCCTTCGTGGGTCTTCCCTAAAATCAGTTTGGTTTATTGAACTGGGTATTCCTGCAGTGTAATCAATATAGTTTACTAAAAAGTCTAGTTTTCCTTTTGGGTATAATTTGACAGAAGAAGTCAATAAAAATCCATCACGTTCAAAACTATTATTTTGTCGAAAACCGTCGGTTTGCAAATGGTTGTAGCTTAAATTCAAATTAAAACCTTTCTCTGAGTGTCTAAAGGATAAATTGTCTTTAACCAGATTAAATGAGCCAAATGTGAGGGTGTTGCTCAAAAAAGTGTTGCCAACCTCTGGGGGTTTGGTATTTAATAAGATAACTCCACCCAAATTAGCCCCCAAAGTACTGCCTTTTGGTCCTTTTACTACTTCAAACCGTCCCATGTTCTCAAAATCATAGGCTTCTATTGCAGAAACTCCCGTTCCATTGGTTATGGGAATTCCATTAAAATACATGCGAAGCTTATCCGTACTAAAAGGTGTTCGTGCTCCTACGCCGCGAATGGTAATCCGATTTGTATTCAATGCTCCAGATAAGATATACAATCCTGAAATCTCGTTAAGACCAGAAGCAAAGTCAATAGGACTGTATTGTTCTAAATCTGCAATGCTCAAACTAGCCGAAGGGGTAATGCCTACAGCTTTTTTTTTGATGAATTCTTGAAGTAAAATTACCTCATCTAAGGTAGTTATAGAATCACGTTTTAATTGGCCAAAAGAGTCAAATAGCAATAAACAAAATAGGAAAACAAAAGAAGCTCTCATTTATAGTATTATGGAGCCTAAATTTAGCTATTAAAAGCGATACCCAAGGGAAATGCCCCCACGACCGATTATGTTATCAAAATAAAAGTCATCATCATTGGAAAGGGTTCTGCCTATACCAGCGAAAACTTCAGCGACAAATCCATTTTTGGTCAAGAATTTACCTCCTACAGAGACCCCTAGCGCAAAATTGGTTTCACTGCGAATTTCTATATCTTCAAAATTGAAATTATAATCTTCAACTTCACGATTGAGAACCATGCCAAAACCTTCAACAAAAAAACCTCTTGCGTATTTTTTAGAAAAAAACTGTCTGTAATAAGGGGTTATTGAGAAATTACGAACTTCATATAAATCATCTGGGTTTCCTATACCCACCAAAAGATTAATACCAACAGAGGATTCTTCTGAAATTAGATATTCGTAATCTCCTTCAAGACCACTGAATGCAATAAAAGTCAATACATTGAGTCGCACCTCATTTTTATCTTGCTCATTATCATCGTCTTGTGCGTAAGAGGAAATACAAATCAAAGAAAAACAAAGGAATGTAAGTAATTTTTTCATTTGAGAGTTTTTTGGATTAGGCTTTGTTAGCACCAATTTTGATGCCAATATAGTATTAAACTTAAGATGTTTACTTTGATACTTAGTTGCTTGATGAAATATATTTTATTGCCCTAATCAAATATAATTTTATAAAACTTTAGTCTTGAGTTCATTACAAGCTTATTGGAATTAAACTTTTTTTGGACTTCAGCAATACTTATTTTTAAACAAATTTGTGTCGATGAAAATAGCTTCTTATAACGTAAATGGTATTCGTGCTGCTTTAAAGAAAGGATTTGTAGAATGGTTGCAATCCGTTGGTCCAGATGTGATTTGTTTGCAAGAAACCAAAGCAATGAAAGAACAGGTTGATGTCTCTCTTTTTGAGGAAGCAGGATATAATTATCACTATTGGTTTAGTGCTCAAAAAAAAGGATATAGCGGTGTTGCCTTGCTTTGTAAAAAAGAACCCGACCATGTTCAGTACGGAACAGGAATCGATTATATGGATTTTGAAGGCCGGAATATTCGAGCTGATTTCGGTGATATTTCAGTAATGAGCATGTATTTGCCTTCTGGTTCAAACATGGATCGGCTAGAGTTTAAATTGAAATATATGGCTGACTTTCAAAAATATGCTAATGAGCTTCGGAAGGAACGCGAAAATTTGATTGTCTGTGGGGATTATAATATTTGTCACGAAGCCATCGATATTCATAATCCGGTGGGACTTAAAAACGTTTCAGGATTTTTACCTGTTGAACGTGAATGGATTGGAAATTTTATGAAAAGTGGGTTTATAGATAGTTTTAGGCATTTTAATAAAGAGCCACATAATTATACGTGGTGGAGTTATAGGGCGAATGCAAGAAATAATAACAAAGGCTGGCGATTAGATTATGGTATGGTAAATGACTCTTTGAAAGATAGGTTGAAACGTTCTATAATTCTTCCAGAAGCGAAGCATAGTGATCATTGTCCTATTTTATTGGAAGTAGAATAAATCACAAAAGCTTAACACCTGACTTAAAGCTAATCCAGTAATTTTGCACTTTTAGATTTTCTTAAATATGAAATACACCCGTTTACCAAACACTGATATTAGAGTTAGTAAAATCTGTTTAGGGACCATGACTTGGGGGCGCCAAAACTCAGAGGAGGAAGGGCATGAACAAATGAATTATGCATTAGATCAAGGTGTCAACTTTTTTGATACTGCCGAACTGTATCCGGTACCAGCAAAAAAAGAATTATACGCTGTAACCGAGGAAATCATAGGTACTTGGTTTAAGAAAACAGGTAATCGTGATAAGGTAGTTTTAGCCTCAAAGATTGCAGGTACAGGTGATTATACTAAGTTTATTAGAACCACTGGGTTTAGCAAAGATTCCATCATTACAGCTGTGGAAGGGAGCTTGCGACGATTACAAACTGACTACATTGACCTATATCAATTGCATTGGCCTGAACGAAACACCAATTTTTTTGGGCAAAGAGGTTTTAATGCTGATGCACCTGATTTTTGGGAAGATAATATTCACCAGGTTTTAGAGACGCTGCGTGATCTGGTACAAGAAGGTAAGATTCGTCAAGTTGGGCTGTCTAATGAAAATCCTTGGGGTGTGATGCGTTTTTTAGAAGAGGCAAAAGTGCACCGAGATTTACCACGAATGCTTACAGTACAAAACCCTTACAGTCTTTTGAATCGATTATTTGAAGTAGGTCTTTCCGAAATTTCAATTCGAGAGAAAATTGGATTATTGCCTTACTCTCCATTAGGGTTTGGTGTGCTGAGTGGAAAATATTTAGGGGGTCACAAACCGAGAAAAGCCCGTGTAACCTTGTTTCCAAATTACAATCGTTATAGCAATGAAAAATCGGTTGAGGCAACCCAAAAGTATTTTGATTTAGCAACGGAACATGAACTTTCGTTGACCCAAATGTCTTTGGCATTTGTCAATACCCGTGCTTTTGTGACCAGTAATATTATTGGAGCCACATCTATAGAACAGTTAAAAGAAAACATTGACAGTATTAATGTAGATTTGTCAGAGGAGGTTTTAAAAGGTATAGAGGCCATTCATAATGAAATACCTAATCCTGCACCATGATTTTAACTTCTTTTCTTGCAATTGGTTTTGGTCAAATTCTGCTAATAGTTGTAGTTGTGCTGCTCATTTTTCTCGCAACACGCATGTTTAGGAACAAAAATTGACTATTGAATTGCCAATTTTCACATGTAGATTTATTGAGACATAATGATTTCCATTCTTGGGAGGAGACTAAATGTGGGGTTTATTTTAAAATTATCAAAACCCACCCCAGCCAAGTAAAGAAGGGAGTGCTTTATTAATTCTTAAGGGCATAAGCCCGATATTCATCACCTGAAATAGTACCCATTTTGCCCCCACCACATGCAATAACCAAATATTGTTTGCCATTGATTTCATAGGTTGCTGGAGTAGCGTAACCTCCGGCGGGTAAATCGGTTTCCCATAAAAGTTTTCCAGATTCTGTGCTATAGCCACGGAACTTTTCATCCTTTGTGGCTGCAATAAATAACATACCACTTTTTGTAACAACAGGGCCACCATAATTTTCAAGTCCTGAAACAGGATGATTAGGATCATTTAATTCTTCTTCGTGCCCGAAAGGGACTTTCCATAAATATTCTCCTGTGTTTAAATCGATGGCGTTCAAAGTGCCCCAAGGCGGATTCATAACAGGAAACCCCCTATCATCTTTAAAGCGACCAAAACCAGCAACTGCATAAGGCACTTTGATCGAGCTTTCTTCAGCTCGATGGTCTGTTTCTTCTGCTATACCTGAAATATAATTGGCAATTCCTTTTATTTCTGATTCCGATAGATTGGGCATTCCAGGCATAGCACCTTTTCCGTTCTTTATGATACCTTGGATGGAGTCTACGGAAAAACGATCTTTTATGTTTTGTAATTTTGGTATTGCACCTAGACCTTGCAGTTCTCCACCATGGCAACGAGCACAATGAATTTGGGTTAACGACTCTCCAAAATTTGATGTTTCATTCGTTTCTCCTCCAACCTTTTTCATCCGCACAATCCAGGCCATTTCATTGGAATTTACATACATGATACCTTTGTTTGGGTCCATAGCCGCACCACCCCATTCTGCACCACCATCGGCTCCCGGATATAATAAAACTCCTGTGGTATCAATGGGGACAAACTGTCCTTTTGAGGTAATTTGTTGGAATTTATCTAGAACAGTTGGAGGATTTATATTTTGTTCCTTATCCACAAAATCATCTACAAAAGCTGGTTGATTAGGAGCGTATAAATCAGCCTCTGTTAATCGTTGTTTAGCAAAAGGTGCAGGTTTTGTTGGTAAAGGTTGTGTAGGGTGGGCTTGTTCTCCATCTAATTTAGAATTAGGATATGATTTTTCTTCAATAGGAAACAAAGGTTCACCTGTAACACGATTGAAAACAAAAACATGACCACTTTTGGTGATTTGTGCCACAGCAGGAATGTTCGTGCCATTAAGGTTCATTTCAAAAAGGTTTGGTGGAGCAGGTAAATCCCTGTCCCATAAATCATGATGCACAAATTGGTAATGCCATAAACGTTCCCCGGTTTCCGCATTCAATGCTAATAACGAATTGGCAAAAAGGTTTTTGCCATGACGGTCTCCACCATACCAATCAAAAGCCGCTGATCCTGTAGGAAAATAAACAATACCTCTTTCGTGGTCCACGGCGTTACCTGACCAACTATTTGCACCACCAACGGTTTTATAGGCTTCTGTAGGCCAAGTATCATAACCAAATTCTCCGGGTTGGGGGATGGTCTTGAATATCCATTCAATTTTACCTGTAAGCACATTATAAGCACGAATATGACCCGGAGAGGAACCTGGTCCCTCACCTACCCGTGTTCCCATAATTAATAAGTTATTATAAACTGCACCGGGCGTATTGGCATAGACGGCTAATTTTGAGGGGTCTCTTCCCAGACCTTCTCTTAAATCAATACTTCCATTTGTTCCAAAACCTGAAATGGACTTGCCGGTTTTGACAGACACTGCATAAACATTAAAGCCTGAAGCAAAAAATAATCTACCATCTTCATTTTTCGAATTGGAATCCCAAAAACTCAGTCCACGGTTCAAACCGAGACCAGTATTATCTTTTGTTGGCGGCTTGAATTTCCATATTTCTATTCCGGTTGCCCCATCAACTGCAAACAGTTCCATTGCAGGATTTACCCCATACAAGGTGGAGCCAATAATCATAGGATTGGTTTGTATTTGTGTAGTTCTACCTTCTTCAAGGCCGCCACTTTTATAGATCCATGCCAGTTTTAAAGACTTAACGTTATTGGTGTCAATCTGGGTAAGTTGACTAAAATGCGACCTGCCTGAATCACCAAGATAATCGTTCCAATTATTGTAATCAGGTTGTGTTGTGATTTGATTTGGTTCGCTTTCCTCTTTACATGCAGATAATAGCAGGAATAGTCCCAAAAGGATATAAGTAGAATACGTTTTCATAATGGCTTGATTAGCCCCTTAAAGATAGGAACTTTTTTAGCCAAAAAGTTCGATTACGATTTGTTCAATCTTTGAGGCTAACTTGACTTGAATTTTAGTTTTCTTTAATCCAATCTTATTGTTTTTGGAAACATAAATAGTTTGAAAACCTAACTTTTCAGCTTCAAGGATTCTTTGGTCAATGCGTTGTACAGGTCTAATCTCTCCGGCAAGGCCTACTTCAGCTGCAAAACAGACGCCTTTTTCAATAGGAATATCACTATTGCTTGACAAAATTGCAGCAATTACAGCTAAATCTGTGGCAGGATCATCTATAGAGATTCCTCCTGTAATATTTAGAAAGACATCTTTTGCCGCGAGTTTGAAACCCGCCCGCTTTTCCAATACGGCCAATAGCATATTTAAACGTTTAGCATTAAAACCTGTAGCTGAGCGTTGCGGTGTTCCATAAACAGCAGTACTTACCAAGGCTTGAATTTCAATAAGTAAAGGCCGCATTCCTTCTACAGTAGCTGCAATCGCTGTACCACTTAAATTTTGGTCATTTTTTGATATTAATACTTCAGAAGGATTATTGACCTCACGGAGCCCACTGCCTTGCATTTCATAAATACCTAATTCTGCTGTAGAACCAAATCTATTTTTTAACGACCGTAGGATACGATATACATAATTCCGATCACCTTCAAATTGAAGCACAGTATCAACCATATGCTCTAATATTTTTGGTCCGGCGATAGTGCCATCTTTGGTGATATGACCAACAAGAATAACAGGTATATTACTTTCTTTGGCAAACTTGATAAGCTCAGCGGTACACTCGCGTATTTGAGAAATACTACCCGCCGCAGACTCTATATAATCCGAATGTAATGTCTGAATGGAATCAATAACTACTAAATCTGGTTCAAGAGCTACTATCTGCTGAAAGATATTTTGGGTTTTTGTTTCGGTTAGGATGAAGCAGTTTTCAGAATTGGGATGAATACGGTCTGCCCGCATCTTAATCTGTTTTTGACTTTCCTCACCCGAAACATAAAGGGTTTTGTACTGCAGTTTTAATGCAATTTGAAGTAGTAAAGTACTCTTTCCAATTCCGGGTTCGCCACCTAATAATATTAATGATCCAGGCACCAATCCGCCACCTAAAACGCGATTGAATTCTTGGTCAAGAGTGTTGAGTCTAATTTCCTTGTCATTGTTGATTTCTTTGACCAGCAAAGGTTTGGCAGCTTTTTGAAGGGTTGAAGTTGAAGTCTTCCAAGCCTTTTTCTCCTCTTTTTGCACCACTTCTTCAACAACAGTATTCCATTGTTTACACGAAGTACATTGCCCAATCCATTTTGCATATTGGGCACCACAATTTTGACAGAAATAAGCAGTTTTGGTCTTCGCCATTTATCCTTTTGGAATTTGGCTAAAGATAAGCGTAAACTTTAAAAAGGGAATAGATTAATAACCAAAGTCAGCCTTAAGGGCATCCATTTTATCAAGAGCCATATCTTTGGTCAAGAAATCAATTTCATTCATTTGAAAGGCTTTTTCAAAAGTTTTGAAGGCCTTTTTTGGTTCGCCGATTAACTCAAGGTATTCACCTTCAAAGTAAAAACCCATCATGCTTTCAGGAAATTGCTTTTTACAGATATCTGACAAGGGTTTAAGACTTTCATACTCTTCCTTTTTAAGACAAGCCGCGTAAATGGCCATAATATCATTCAACTCAACCTCTTTTTCAAAACCAAGCAATTCTTCAATCATGCCGTATTTAGCATCAAGGTAGTTGATTACTGGTTCGTTAGATGATAGAATATGTTCTTTATATTCTTTTGGGCTAATAGGTCTAAAGAGTTTGAATATATTGTCGAAAGCCTTACTTATTCCGTAAGCAGCAATTGATATATGATCAGGTTCATCATACTGATCAAAGAAATAATGTAAATTATCTTTTTGAATTGAACTTATAGCGGTATTCATTTGAAGAATTTTCTGTCTATCATCAGTTGGCTCTTTTTCTAATACTAAATTGTAAAAAATTTCTTGATTTAGGGCAGATAATCTTGCTGGGATACGACTATCCATTTCGGTTGCCAGAACAGGAGAAATGGTCAAATAAGCATTGAATAGTGATTTGTCTTTAAATAAAAAATAGTTTCCAAAATTGGCAGTGATATCGTAACCAATAAACATTTTAAATGGGGCGATGTTATAACTGGTTTCCAAATATGGAATTAGTTCTGTCCCCAAAAACTCATAGAATAATTTTCCTTTCTCTGTAGGTAAGCCAGTACTTTGTTCAAAATCGCAATCTTCCCAGCGCAAATCATTCTTACTTTGATTGACTCCTACGATAATGGCTTCGGGCATTCTATTGTGTGTACTATAAAACTTCGCATTGGCTACCACATTGTCAAATAAGTATTCTGCATCCAATACTACAATGAGAGGATATTTTTTATCATCGGAATAATCTTCAGGAAAATAGTACGAAACATCTCTTCTTTCTTGAAGTCTAAACGATTCAAAAATCTCTTGTTTTACTTGGCCATTTACTCCAAAGCAGAGTAAAGCCATAAAGGCAATCATTTTTTTGGTCATGGGGTATTCTTTTGATAATCAGTATTATCTATTTCTGTTCAATAACGGCAAGAGCATAAAGGATATTGCCCCAAAAACGACTATCATTAAGGTCTGTGCAATCCACATTATCCAACCAAATGCTTTGCCTGATACTTCAGAAATATCAAATAAGGTGAGCGCCGCGGTTACAGCAATCGGGTATGCGCCAATACCACCATTTGTAGTTGACATGGCAAAGGCACCTGCTATAAAAGCAACCAATAATTGTGAGAAAGATAAATCAATGGTTTCTGCGACCGTATATTTAATGACCCAAAACATAGCGATATAACTACTCCATATTAAAAGCGTATGGAAAACAAAGAGCCATTTTTTTTCCATTTTTAGGATGCTTGAAATTCCTTCGAGCATTCCATTTAAGAATGTTTTGAGCTTCAAGGCAAAGCCAGATGTTGATTTTCTTATGATATAGACAAAGGCTATAAGTCCTATAATACCAAAAGCAAGTATTAATGCCGAACCAAGAAGATTGATGCCATTATCATTTAAAAATGCAAGAATAATATCAGTTTGTAAAAACAAAGCTATGGTAATGATTAGCAGCAGCATAATCAAGTCGATTACCCTTTCTGTTACAATGGTGCCAAAGCCTTTCTCGAAAGGCACATTTTCATATGTAGTCAGTGCAGTGGCTCTTAAAAATTCTCCCGATCTTGGAATACCTAAATTGGCGAAGTACGAGATTAAAATAATCAAGATATTGTTACTGAGTTTTGGGTGGTGACCCAATGGGTTCAATAAGAAATTCCATCGAATTGCCCTTGAAACATGACTCAAAATGCCAATTAACACGGATAAGCCTACCCAAAAAGGATTAGCATTTGAAATGTTCTCAAGAATAAGTCTTCGGTCGTTAGGCGTTGTGGAGTTATACGAATACCAAACTAAGAATACTCCCAATGCAATGGGAATAGCTATTTTGAGAAATTTCTTAATTGGTGAACCCAAGGTTAGTTTAATAAGTTGGTTGTCTCGTCAGGAAATACAAGGGAGGGATTGAATGCTTTAGCTTCTTCAATATCCATTCTAGCATAGGTAATCAAAATAAGTACGTCGCCAACAGCAACCTTTCTAGCGGCAGCACCATTTAGGGTAATTTCACCTGAATTTCTTGGACCAGGAATAGCATATGTTTCAAGGCGTTCACCATTATTATTATTGACAATTTGGACTTTTTCACCACGAATAATGTTGGCGGCATCCATCAAATCTTCATCAATGGTAATACTACCTATATAATTTAGGTCGGCTCCTGTAACCTTAACACGATGAATCTTTGATTTTACAACTTCTATTTGCATGGGGCAAAATTACTTAATTAAGGGCGATATTATCTATCAAGCGAACCTCTTCGGTATATGCGGCAATAAAAGCCCGGTATTTTCTATTTTTTTGTTTCTTCAGAATTGGAGTTAATGTATCAATGTCGGTAATCTCAAAATATTCCAGTTTAAAAAGGCTATTCTTTGAAAATTCATTGTTGACCCAATCCTTTATACGTGTAGCACTTTCCGTGCCAAATTTATTTTTGGCAGTGTTTAAGGTTTTATAAATAAAGCTGGCCTTTTTTCTAGTCGATTTAGAAAGCCTTTCATTTCGCGAACTTCTTGCCAATCCATTCGGTTCGCGTTCAATAGGGCAACCTATTATTTGACATGAAATAGCTTTTAAAGTCACAAGCTTTTTAATGATTTGTAATTGTTGAAAGTCTTTTTCTCCAAAATATGCCTTTGAAGGATTCACAGCTTTTAACAGTAGTTCTACAATCGTTCCCACCCCATCAAAGTGACCTTCTCGAAAGGTGCCTTCCATTACTTTTTCAAGCCCATTGAAGTTGTATGAATTAGACTTTATCTGATTGTCATAAATGTTCTCTTTGGTTGGAGTAAAGACAATTATTTTATCAGAAACTTTTTTAAGTAGCTGTAAGTCTTTTTCTAAAGTTATGGGATATTTATCGAGATCGTCTTTGCTATCAAATTGTGTGGGGTTAACAAAGATGCTTACAACCACAAGGTCATTTTCTTCATAAGCACGCTTAACTAAAGCTATATGCCCTTCGTGTAAAGCTCCCATTGTGGGTACAAAGCCAATAGTTTTTTGTTTGTACGTTTTACTTTGTAAAAAGCCGTTTAAATCTTTTTTAAACTTGAATACTTGCATGTAATACGTTAAAAGCGTGCAAAAATACCATAAATACTGGTAATCTACATAAATTTTGTATTTTTGCAGCTACGTTTTTTCTGATAAACAAAAGCTACGTTTATGAATGGTAAAAAGATATTGTTTGTATCTTCTGAATTAGTGCCTTACCTACCCGAGAATCAAGTCTCTTTAATGTCATATGAAGCTCCTAGAATGGTCAACAGCAATGGTGGTCAAATACGGATTTTTATGCCGCGTTATGGTAATATTAATGAGCGCAGGCATCAGCTTCACGAAGTAATTCGTTTATCTGGTATGAATCTAGTCATCAATGACATGGATATGCCGTTGATTATTAAAGTTGCATCTATTCCAAGAGAAAGAATACAAGTTTATTTTATAGATAACGAAGAGTATTTTAAAAGAAAAGGCACCTTTACGGACAAGGAGGGTAAATTATTCAGCGATAATGATGAGCGCGCAATTTTCTTTGCCAAGGGTGTTGTTGAAACTGTTAAAAAATTAAATTGGTCACCTGATATTATACATGTTCATGGGTGGATGGCTTCCTTATTGCCTTTGTATTTGAGGCAATATTACGCAGATGAGCCAATTTTTGCAGATAGCAAAATTGTGACCTCTGTTTACCAAAAAGGATTTGATGGAGAATTGAATTCAAAAATGAAAGATAAGATTGCTTTTGATGGTATCGAGGGCGATAAAATTACTTCATTAAATGCACCTGACTATAATAATTTGTTAAAGGTAGCGGTAGATTATTCTGATGCAATTATTTTAGCTTCGGAAGAAATTTCTGAAGATTTATCAGAACACATTTCCAAATTGAATAAGCCAGTTTTACCCTATGTTTCGTTTCAAGAATCAGAGGAGGCATATTCTAATTTCTATAATACAGAAGTATTAAAATAGACCTAATGGGTATTCACAAAAGTGTAATTTCGGCTTTCGCTGGAGTGTTTGTTTTGGTAGTATTTCTAGTTTCTTGTGAAGAAGAACTTGATACGATTGGTGATGGTGTGATTGCAGGAGAGCCTTTTAATACCGATAGTGCAGAGTTTAATGTCTTTGCTTTTAATAAAGGTATTAACGCAGTGCAGACCAATAAACTTCCACTATATCAATTAGGGACTTATAATGACCCTATTTACGGTATGCGTGAAGCACAAATAACAACGCAGTTAACGTTACCCAATCTACTTGGCAATCCTACATTTGGTGATTCTTCTCAACTAACAGAAGATTCAGCTGATTCTGATGATAATGATAATACCATTGAAGAAAATGAAACGGTCAAAGAAGTAATTCTTTATTTACCATACCAGCAAGTGCCTGCTACAAATAGAGATAGGGATAATGACGGAGTTCAAGATGAATTCGATAATGACCCTGATGACCCTGATACGGATGAAGATGGGGATGGAGTTACCGATAATCAAGAACGAATCGACGGTACAGATCCGTTCAACCCAGATACCGATGGCGATGGTATTAACGATGATGAAGACGAAAGTACCATAATCAATACTTTTCCAATAAATTTTGCTTTAGATAGCATATTTTCCAATTCTATAAGTGAGGAAAATATTATTGGAACAATGTTTAATTTAAAAGTTGAGAGATCCACTTTTTTTCTAAGAGATTTAGATCCAAACTCGAATTTTCAAGAAGCACAAGAATATTATTCTAATCAGCAGTTTTCGCCCAATTTTGTAGGTGAAGTTTTGGCTGATACAACGGTTACTATTAGTAGTTTGGAATATCTATTCTTTGAGGATGATGATCCAGATACAGAAGATATAGACGAATCTGAAGTTGTTGAGAGTCGTTTAAGCCCCGGTGTTAGAATTAAATTAGATTCGCAATTTTTTCAAGAAAATATATTAGATAAAGAAGGTAATACAGAATTACTAAGTCAAGTAAATTTCAGTGATTTTATTAGAGGTTTACATTTTACCTTAACCCCTACTGCCGGGCAAGATTTAATGGTTTTATTTGATTTGTCTCAAGCTAATATTACCATTACTTATGAGTTTGATGATTTTGTAACGGATGATGAAGATGGGGATACAAGTAGTATTGAAAAAGTCGAGCGAGATTTTACCATTAACTTTTTTCAGAATGCCAATGGTGTAACAAATGGTAATGCTGTAAATACATTCAATGATGAGGTTTTTGATACTGAAATAAGTACTAGTTTAGACAATGAAGAGAATGCATCAAGAATATATTTAAAAGGGGGTTCTGGGGCTTATGCCGAAATTAATTTGTTTGAATTGGGCAATGAAAGAAACATTATCAACCAAATAAAGGCAAACAATTGGGTAATTAACGAAGCGAATTTAGTTTTTTATGTAGACGGAACAGGGATTGATAACTTATCAAACGCTGCAGAGCCGCCCAGACTTTATCTTTTTAATACTGAAACGTTAGAGCCGTTATATGATCTTACCAACGAAGTTTCTACATCACAATCTTCACTAGGTCAATTTCTGAACTACGATGGTATTCTTGAAAAAGATGATAACGGGAATGGCGTAAAGTATACAATTCGAATTACAGAGTATATTAATGATATTATAGTAAGAGATGCTGAAAATGTTACCCTAGGCTTGGTTGTAACATCTAATATTAGTATTACGGGTGCTTTAGAAGCTGATACAAACGATGGTAATAATCCGGATATACCAGTATTATCAAATATAAATCCGTTAGGAACAGTATTGTTCGGAAGTAATGTTGAGAGTCAGGATGAAGATAAAAAATTGAAACTTGAAATTTTTTATACTGAGGCAAACTAAGCTTCAATTTGTCTTCAGCATACCAGTTGTATATTTTTTTCGTTATTACACCTAGAGTTTAATTTGTTTTTAATTGCAAATACTATTTTTGCTTTTCAAAATCTATTACACTGAACCTCAAATAAACTAATAATATGTGTGGAATAGTTGGTTATATAGGGCATAGAGATGCCTATCCAATAATTATAAAGGGACTACAAAGACTCGAATATCGTGGCTATGATAGTGCAGGCATCGTACTTTTCGACGGTGAAAGTATGCAACTATCAAAAACAAAAGGAAAAGTAGAGGACTTAAAAAAGAAGGCATCCCAATCTGTTACTACCAATGGAAAGCTTGGATTAGGTCATACTAGATGGGCTACACATGGTGTTCCTAATGACGTTAATTCACACCCACATTACTCAAACTCTGGTGATTTAGTTATTATTCATAATGGAATTATTGAGAATTACGAATCTATTAAAAAGGCTTTAATCAAACGTGGTTATGATTTTGAATCTGATACGGACACTGAAGTCTTGGTGAACCTAATTGAAGAAGTCAAAAAAACAGAAGGGGTAAAATTAGGAAAAGCAGTTCAAATTGCCTTAAACCAAGTAGTTGGGGCATATGCAATTGCTGTATTTGATAAGAATAAACCAGATGAGATAGTGGTCGCTAAATTAGGTAGTCCGCTAGCGATTGGTATTGGTGAAAACGAATATTTTATTGCATCGGATGCTTCACCATTTATAGAGTTTACCAATAATGCTGTTTATCTTGAAGATGAAGAAATGGCGATTATTCGTATTGGCAAAGAAATCAAACTTCGTAAGATAAAAGATGATGCTATTGCGTATCCAAACATCTTAGAACTTCAATTAAATTTAGAAGAGATAGAAAAGGGAGGATATGACCATTTCATGCTTAAAGAAATCTATGAGCAGCCCAGAGCAATTTTAGATACTTACAGGGGTCGCTTATTGGCGGACCAAGGTTTGATTAGGATGGCTGGAATTGATCAAAACCTAGAAAAATTCTTGAATGCCAATCGAATTATTATAGTTGCATGTGGTACTTCATGGCATGCAGGGTTAGTGGCTGAATATATTTTTGAAGATTTGGCAAGAATACCTGTTGAGGTAGAATATGCGTCTGAGTTTAGATATAGAAACCCAGTTATAACAGATAAAGACGTCTTAATTGCTATTTCTCAGTCAGGTGAAACTGCAGATACTCTTGCCGCAATCAAGATGGCCAAAGAAAAAGGGGCTTTTGTGTTTGGTGTTTGTAATGTGGTTGGTTCTTCAATTGCTCGTGAAACACATGCTGGCGCATATACGCACGCAGGACCTGAAATCGGTGTTGCATCAACTAAAGCGTTTACAACACAGATTACAGTATTAACAATGATTGCTTTGAAACTTGCAAAAGAGAAAGGAGAGTTTTCTGAATCTAAGTTCCATGAGTTTTTGACGGAGCTTGAGGGAATTCCACAAAAAGTTGAAAAAGCATTAGAATCCAATGACCTGGTAGAACAAATAGCCGAGGTTTATAAAGATTCATCTAATTGTTTGTATTTAGGTAGAGGGTATAACTTTCCAGTAGCACTTGAAGGAGCTTTAAAGCTAAAAGAGATTAGCTACATTCATGCCGAGGGTTATCCTGCAGCCGAAATGAAACATGGTCCGATTGCACTTATTGATGAAGAAATGCCCGTAGTTGTGATAGCTACAAGAAAGGGACATTACGAAAAAGTGGTAAGTAACGTGCAAGAAATAAAATCAAGAAGTGGTAAAATTATTGCAATTGTTACAGAAGGTGATGAAACTGTAAAGGGAATTGCCGATCATGTGGTTGAAGTACCAGAAACATCAGAAGCATTGACTCCCCTATTAACAACAATACCCTTGCAATTACTGTCATATCACATTGCATTGATGCGAGGTTGCAATGTAGATCAGCCCAGAAATTTAGCCAAATCAGTTACTGTTGAGTAACTAATCACACAGAGATATTTTTATAAAACCGCCCTGCAAGGCGGTTTTTTTTGTTAAATTCTTAGTTTAAAAGGTCTTTTTTTGAAGAAAAATTACTATGCATGCATAATTTTTATTTCATTCTATGGATTTCAGGGCAAAAAAATGTATATTCCACCCTTATTTTTAATGCTGATTAAAAACTAACTTAACGCAAATTCAAGTCTAATGAAAAATTTAATTTTAGGATTTTTCCTGTTGTTGGGAACAACGCTAATGGCCCAAACGACAATTACAGGAAAAGTTGTTGATGAAAATGGAAATCCCGTGCCAAATGCTAATGTCGCCGTAGTTGGTGTAGCCGAAGGAACGGTAGCTGATTTTGATGGTAACTTTACATTGAGCACCTCAAAAACCCCTCCTTTTGAATTGAAGATTACCAGTCTAGGTTATTCAGACGGAACGGCAAGCGTAACAGAAAACAATCAAACGTTGTCCATTACATTGAATGAGATTTCAACAATGCTCGATGAGATTGTAATCTCGGCTTCTAGAACTCCTGAACGTATCTTTGAGTCACCAGTTACTGTTGAACGATTTGGATTAAGAGAAATCAAGAACACAACAGCAGAATCATTTTATGGAGGTCTTCAAAATTTAAAAGGTGTTGACATTAACACCAACAGTTTGACCTTCCAATCTGTAAACACAAGAGGTTTTGCCACTTTTGCTAATACACGATTTCTACAATTAGTGGATGGAATGGATAATACTGCACCAGGACTAAATTTTGTGCTTGGTAACCTCGTTGGTATGAACGAACTAGACGTACAAAGTGTTGAAATTTTGCCGGGAGCTTCTTCCGCTCTTTATGGGGCTGGAGCATTTAATGGTATTCTTTTCATGAGAAGCAAAGACCCTTGGAATTTTCAAGGAATTAGTTCGTATGTGAAAACAGGTTTGACTTCACAAGAGGCCGCTGGTGACAATCCATACTACGATGTAGGTATTCGTGCTGCGCATGTTTTTAGTGATAAATTCGCCGCCAAGGTTAGTTTCTCTTACATGCAGGGTGAAGATTGGCACGCAAATAGAACAGATGATTTAAATAATCCTGGTATAGACAGAACCGACCCTAATTACAATGGGTTGAACGTTTATGGTGATGAGGTCACCACATTATTAAATTTTGATGCAGCAGCAGGTTTGCCAACGGGTACTGTAGGCACTGCGAACGTAAGCAGAACAGGATATAATGAAGGTGATTTATTTGATTATGATGCTCAAAGTGTAAAGGCAGATTGGTCATTACATTACCGCCCATTTGCTACAGATTTAGAGTTAATATATAATGGTAGAGTTGGTCGTGGAACTACAATTTACCAGGGTGCTAACCGATATGCGGTCGACGGTTTTAAGATGCAACAGCATAAATTAGAACTTAAGAACGATAATTTCTTTATTCGCGCATACATTGTAGCTGAAAATTCAGGGAATGCTTATGATACGAGATTTGCTGCAATTAACACAAATAGCGCTTGGAAATCAAATACCCAATGGTTCACTGAATATGCTCAAACTTTTATCGGTGCTAGACTAGGTGTGGGTACTGGCGTTCAAGCTACAGAAGAACAGGCGCATGCCGCTGCACGTGCCGTTGCGGATACGGGTAGGTTGATTCCTGGAACAGCGGCCTTTGAAAGCACTTTTAATAGCGTTATTGCAGATGGCGATTTGACCAGAGGTGCTAAATTTATTGACAATACAAAATTCCGCCATGTGAATGGTAATTACAACCTGGCGCATCTTATTGATGATTGGGCAGATATTCAAGTGGGTGGATCTTGGAGAGAATATGAACTAAATTCTCAAGGAACAATATTTACTGATTTTGATGGCCCAATTACGTATCAAGAATTTGGAGGATATGCCCAAATTCAAAAGAAATTTGTAGATGACCGTTTAAAATTAACCGCTTCTGGGAGATATGATAAAAATGAATTTTTTGATGGCTTCTTATCACCAAGACTAGGGCTTTCAGCAACTTTGGGTGAAAATAGAAACCACAACGTAAGGGTGTCTGTGCAGCAAGGGTTTAGAAACCCAACGACTCAAGATTTATTTATTGGTTTAAATGCAGGTGCTGCTATTTTAGTTGGTTCAGCACCCGATAACTTGGATAGAGATGTTAGAACTTTCGACGTTACCGAATCTGGTCAAGCATTTACAGGCACACCAACAGTACAAGTTGTTGGTAGAGCAGCTTATGAAAATGCATATTCACTATCCTCCGTGCTTGCTGGGGCTCCAACTGCAGTAAACACTCCACTTATTCAGCCAGAAGAAATAACAGCTTTTGAATTGGGTTATAGGTCACAATTAGGAAAGTTTACTATTGATGCGAGTGGATACTATAATGTTTACAACAATTTTATCTCACAGACGCAAGTACTGGTGCCGTTATATGGAGAAGTTGGAGATGGAGGATTATCGTTATTGGCTTTACAGAATGGAGACAGAGCAGTTTATCAAGTGTACACAAATTCTCAAGAAGAGATAACCTCTTATGGAGGTACTTTAGGAATAGATACTAAAATTGCAGGCTTCGATTTAGGAGCAAACTATACCTACACAAAACTTGAAGATGCTGAAGATTTAAGAGCTCGTGGTATAAGAGTTAATTTTAACTCTCCTGAACATAAAGTAAAAGTTTCTTTAGGTAAGACGGATTTGTTTAAAAACTTTGGTTTTGGGGTAAATTATCGTTGGAGCGATGATTTCTTTTGGGAAGCTTCTTTTGCAGATGGGGAAGTGCCATCTTATAGTGTATTGGATGCTCAAGTTAACTATACCGTACCAAGTATTAAGTCAGTATTTAAGTTAGGCGGATCTAACATATTGGCTGATGAATACTTTCAAGCGATTGGTAGTGGTTTAATAGGTTCTATTTATTACGTTTCTTGGACCATAAATCCATAATAATCAGTTTTACAGACTTAAATTAAGGCAGCCGAATGAGCTGCCTTTTTTTATGGTTAAAAAAAGGCTATTGAAGTTTCTATTTACAGAACGAAAAACATATCTTTGCACCCGGAAAAAAGAGCGTTTTTCCTACGAAAAAATTGAATAAAACGAAATAAGCAAGTAATGGCTAAAGTTGCAGGCAAAGTTGCCCAAATCATCGGACCGGTTATTGATGTTGAATTTGAATCAGGAACGGAAATTCCTAAAATTTATGATTCTTTAGAAATTGATAAAGCAGATGGTTCAAAACTAGTTTTAGAAGTACAATCCCACATTGGTGAGAATACGGTAAGAACAATCTCTATGGATTCCACAGATGGGTTGAGTAGAGGAGTTGAGGCAGTTGCAACAGGTAGCTCTATTCAAATGCCAATTGGCGAGGATGTTTATGGACGTCTTTTCAATGTAATTGGAGACGCTATTGATGGAATGGAGAACTTACCTAAAGCAGGTAAGGACGGACTTCCAATTCACCGTGAAGCTCCTAAGTTTGAAGATCTTTCAACTTCTACTGAGGTTTTATTTACAGGTATTAAAGTAATCGATTTAATTGAGCCTTACGCTAAAGGAGGGAAGATTGGATTATTTGGTGGTGCTGGTGTTGGTAAAACGGTATTGATCCAAGAGTTGATTAACAACATTGCAAAAGGTCACGGTGGTCTTTCTGTATTTGCTGGTGTTGGTGAACGTACAAGAGAAGGTAATGACTTACTTCGTGAGATGCTTGAGTCAGGAATTATAAAATATGGAGATGACTTCTTACATTCCATGGAAGAAGGTGGCTGGGATTTGTCTAAAGTAGACAAGAAAGCAATGAAAGAATCAAAAGCGACTTTCGTTTTTGGACAAATGAATGAGCCTCCTGGAGCTCGTGCTCGTGTAGCATTATCTGGGTTAACAATTGCAGAATATTTTCGTGATGGGGCTGGGGATGGCCAGGGTAAAGATGTATTATTCTTTGTAGATAACATTTTCCGTTTTACTCAAGCTGGTTCAGAAGTATCTGCACTTTTAGGAAGGATGCCTTCAGCAGTAGGGTACCAACCTACATTAGCAACTGAGATGGGTGCTATGCAAGAACGCATTACATCAACTAAAAGAGGTTCTATTACTTCAGTACAAGCGGTGTATGTGCCTGCGGATGATTTAACGGATCCCGCACCTGCAACAACCTTTGCTCACTTGGATGCGACAACAGTACTTTCTCGTAAAATTGCAGAGCTTGGTATTTATCCTGCAGTAGATCCTTTAGATTCTACTTCAAGAATTTTAACGGCCGATATTTTAGGTAATGACCACTATGGTTGTGCACAACGTGTTAAAGAGTTATTGCAACGATATAAAGAGCTTCAAGATATTATTGCCATTTTAGGTATGGAAGAACTATCTGAAGAAGATAAACTTGCCGTAGGGCGTGCGAGACGTGTTCAGCGTTTCTTATCACAGCCTTTTCATGTTGCAGAGCAGTTTACAGGTATCCCTGGAGTGTTAGTTGATATCAAAGAAACTATTAAAGGATTTGATATGATTATGGATGGTGAGTTAGATCACTTACCAGAATCTGCCTTTAACTTAAAAGGAACTATTGAAGAGGCTATTGAGGCTGGAGAAAAAATGTTAGCTGAAGCGTAATTAGTTGTTAGTTGAAGGTCGATGGGTGTTAAAAGTTACCCGTCAACAAACAACAAATGACGAACAACCAAGAACATATGTATTTAGAAATTGTATCCCCAGAGGCAACTTTATTTTCAGGAGAGGTAAGCTCGGTTACTGTGCCTGGTATCAATGGTGAATTCCAAATGTTACAAAATCATGCTCCCATTGTTTCGTTATTGCAAGAAGGAGATGTGAAAGTTCAAGGTGACATTACAATTGATGAAGATTTTCAAAATAAATTTTCAAAAGGGGCCAATGGCGAAACCGTATTAGCTATCTCTAGTGGGACTATTGAAATGAAAGATAATAAGGTTATTGTTTTGGCTGATTAATGCCTAAATAAAATAATTTAGACCCAAGCCACTTCAATAGGAGTGGCTTTTTTTATGATTAAATTTCAATAAAGATGCTACTTTTGGTTTATGCCAGAGTTTCCGAAAAAGTTAAGTCAAAAACTTGAAAAACGTCATGAAGATGATGCTTTTCGTAAGTTAAGTTCGCCAAATGGGTTGGTTGATTTTTCATCGAACGATTATTTGGGATTGTCAAGTGCACCACTACTTAAGCGCAATACCACAAAGATTTTAGAGTCAGCGAATTTTAATAATAGTGCAACGGGTTCTCGGCTGCTCACAGGAAACCATAGTTTATATGAGGAACTCGAAACTTTTTTAAATTCCTTTTATGGTTTTGAAAGTTCATTAGTATTTAATTCAGGTTACGATGCCAATATCGGATTTTTCTCATCTGTTCCTCAACGAGGAGATTTAATTTTTTATGATGAATTGGTTCATGCCAGCATTCGTGACGGTATCAAAATGGGTAATGCAAAAGCGTATAAATTCAAGCATAATAGCTTTGACAGCTTAAGAAATCAAATAGAACAAAGTCGGAATCAAGATTTTCAAGAAGATATCTATGTGGTAACAGAATCTGTTTTTTCAATGGATGGTGATTCTCCTGCTTTGATCGAACTCGCAGATTTTTGTAAACAAAACAAGCTATATTTAATAATTGACGAAGCACATGCTGTGGGAGTTTTTGACAAAGGTCTAGTCGTTGAAAACAATTTGCAAGAAATGGTATTTGCTAAGATAATCACCTTTGGAAAAGCACTTGGTTGTCATGGAGCAGCAATTCTGGGGAGTAAGCAATTAAAAGATTATTTATTGAATTTCGCTCGAAGCTTTATTTATACCACTGCTTTGCCGCCACATACTGTTGCGTCAATTTTAGCCGGGCATCAAAGCTTAAATACGGAGTATGGTCAAAGTTTAATTGGAAAACTAAGAATGAACATTAGTTATTTCAAAAGCATGGTTCAAAAAATGGAGATTGGTCATTTATTTTTACACAGTGATTCTGCGATACAAATTGCAATGGTAGAAGGGAATACGAATGTAAAAAGATTATCAAGAAAGCTTAGAGAAAATGGGTTTGATATTCGGGCGATAGTATCACCTACAGTGTCTAAAGGGAATGAGCGTTTACGTATTTGTTTGCATTCATTCAATAGAAAAGAAGATATAGAAAATATACTATTATTGATAAAAGAAAATGGGTAAAGACTTAATCACATTAGGAAGCTTTGAGTTTTTGGCAGATGTTCAAATAATTAAGGGAAAGTTAGAATCAGAAGGAATTTCTGTCACATTGAAAGATGCAAACACGGTTGGTGTTGAACCCTTTGCCAGCAATGCTATTGGTGGAATTAAATTACAGGTTTATCAGGAAGATAAAGAACTAGCACAACGAATATTTGATGAGGTTCGTAATTATGCGGTTGATGAAGATGGGGAACTCATAGTATGCCCAAATTGTAAAGCAAAAAAATCTGAGGTGTTGTATTTGCGAAAAACACTGTTATATAAACTCTTTCCCTTTTTTGAACCTAAGAAATACCGTTGTACCAATTGTCAATTTATTAGAAAGGCTGAAAAATGAAAATATTTGTTACGGGTATATCAACCGAGGTGGGCAAGACAATTGTTTCAGCTATTATAACAGAAGCCTTAGAGGCGGATTATTGGAAACCTATACAGGCAGGAGATTTAGGTAATTCTGATAGCCATAAAATTGAGCAATTCATTTCTAATACAAAAACTAAAATACACTCAAATAGCTATGCGCTTAAAACCCCGATGAGTCCGCATGGTGCCGCTGAGATTGATGGGGTTCAAATTGATTTGAAGAAAATTAGTGAACCAGATACGAATAACCATTTGGTGATTGAGGGAGCTGGGGGCTTATTAGTCCCTTTAAATGATGAGGATACCATATTTGATTTGATTCAGCCTGGCTATAAAGTTATTGTCGTTTCAAGACATTATTTGGGAAGTATTAATCACACCTTATTGACTATAAATACGTTGCAAAACAAGGGTTTTCAACCAGCCATTATTTTTAGCGGTAATGAACATTTCACTACGGAAAGCATTATTCTTAAGAAAACTAAAGCTAAATTTTTTGGGCGAATTAATGAAGAATCTTATTTTGATGAGGCAGTTGTAAAAAAATATGCTGTTAGGTTCAAAAAACCTCTATTGAACTGGTAAACGTTCATGAATTATAGCTTCTTCAATGGTATCTAAAGGCCTATAGTTCTTAAGCAGCTGTAGATTGATATAAAAATTTGCTGTTATTTCTTTTTTATCAAAAATTCGACGATTTTTTCGAGTTATGATATGGCTTGGTTGTTTTTGTTCTAAAATAAACTGCAGCTCTTGTTCTCCAGTTTCTCTTGGATTATCATAAGCAAAGAACATTTCGTCTTTTAATATATTACTTGGTTGGGTTGAAGCTTTGGTTACTGGCTTTTTATTCATGACCCAATAACCGATATGATATTCCGCAAAGTAAATATTAGTTATTGGGATTTTATGATTTTCAAAATATTCTGGTACTGAAATTCCTTCCCCGTTAAAAAAAGTACCTTTTTCAATTTTATGTTTGATTATAGCATAGTACTCGAAGTAACTTTCTACTGGAATTAAAAAAAAGATAAAGAAGACAATCGGAACAAATTTTCTGCGCTTTAAAGCATTGTCTTTTTTGATTAGCATGGCAATCAAAACCAATATGGGAGGGTAGATTAATATAAGGTAATGTCCATTTACTCGCCCTCCTTTAATAAATGCCCATAGCGTGCCTAGAATAGCACCAATGATAAAGAGTGAATTGCCCTTTTTTAGATTTAAAATTCTCTTTTTCCAAGTATACCAAATCAAGAATACAAAAGGCAATAAGTAAGCTATCAGTTTTACGGAAGAATCGGTTCTTGCCCCAGCATAGGCCAAAGGAGCGGTAATGACCGATTTCCACCAAAGAATGGATAGATCATTTAAGTAATAGGGCAAAAAACAAAAGGCAATCACTAAGAGAGCGCCTAAACCATATAATATTGGTGGTAAAAGTGATAGTAGTGGTTTTTCTTTTTTAAATGTTATCCAGATAATAATAAGCCCTAAAATAAGGGCTACATAAGCCAGATTTAACTTAACCATTAAAGCGCACCCAACCAAAACGCCAATGCACATCCATCTATAAAAAGAAGTTTTGGTATTAATCATGAGCCATATAGCAGGTGTCATGCAAGCCATTGCAATATGCTCTGACATTACCCCCTGTAGGCTTCCAAAGAGGCTTTGAAGAATTACACATAGCAAGGCCATGATTAATGCCATATATTTTGAAGTTTCTTCTTTTGCCAGTTTGTAGGTGAAGAATGAAGTAATTGTTACCAATAAAACCGCGATGAGCCTAATGGCAATAAAACTTTTTCCAAAAACATATAGTATAGCGCCAAAGAAAAAGAAGATTAGAGGAGGTTTAATATCCCATAATTCTGTAAAGGGAAGGTTACCATCTACCCAAGATTGACCCATTAAGATAAAGGAGCTTTCATCTCTATCAATATAGTCCCTAAAGAAAAACGGTAAACGAATAAATAAGCCATAAAGAAATAGGGCTGCAAAAATCCATTTTTCAGATAAATTTTGAATGATAAAATTTTTAGTTGTCATCAAACTTTTAGGTTCTATGATATCTCCAAATTTTCAAAAGGTCAATCCAAAGTTTAAAAAAATAAGTGATTTTCACTTTTGATTCCCCTTGATCTATCCATTTTTTTACGGGTACTTCTTCCATAAATGCTAAAGCATCTAATTTTCCATAGTGCTTTAACAAACGACTGAAGAGCTCAACATCAAATAGCCATTTAGAAATGAAAGGGTCCCTAAAGGCAATTCTTGCAACTTCAGCGTCAAAAACTTTACACCCACATTGGGTGTCATAAACCTTAATGTCCAGAATGCTAGAAATAAATGTAGCTATTATTCGACCTGCTAAAAACCTTGAAAATTTTCGGTCGACCACTGAGCCAATTTTCAAGATTCTAGAGGCAAAAACAAAACGTTTGCCACTATTCATATAAGAAGAATAAGAATAACACTCTTCAAGCGAAGTGGCGAGGTCAGCATCTAAATAGGCCATATTGGTGTCACTCTTAGCTTCAAGAATTTGCCAAACCCCTTTTCTGACCGATTCAGCTTTTCCTAGATTATTCTCATTGGTTAGAATAGTAATCCTTTCTTTAAAACCTTTTTGGAGTGCAGACAATACCGAAAAGGTATTATCAGAAGAGGCATCGTCGATAAAGCAAATTTTCACCTTAGCGTTGTTCTTTAAAAATGATAAAAAACTATCAACCGGCAATCTATCTGCTTCGTTGTAACAAGGGACAATTATAGTCAAGGTAATTTAGCTCAGATTTATACAAATATAGCCATGATTTTAGTGAGGTTATAGATGAATAAATTGAAATACAGAGCTTCTTTTGCCATATTTGTGTATTAAGGTAAAGTTCGATTGATATTTTATGAAAAAAGAAGAACTTGTTAAACGTGACCAAAGATATATTTGGCACCCTTTGACTCAGCATAAAACGGCTGCCCCACCATTGGCCATTATAAAGGCTAAAGATGCTGTCTTTTATGATCAGAACGGTAATGAATACATCGATGGCATTGCATCGTGGTACACTGCGATGTATGGGCATTGTAATGAATTCATTACAACTGCTATCGCCAAACAAATGCAAGAACTTGATTTTGTCATGTTCAGTGGTTTCACTCATAAACCAGCTGTAGAGCTTTCTGAACGTTTGATGCAAATTTTACCGAAGAATCAGGCTAAAATATTTTTTAATGATAATGGATCTACCGCTATTGAAGCCGCTATAAAAATGGCATTACAGTATTATTATAACAAAGGGAAAAAAAGGGATACCATCATTGCCTTTGAAGATGGATTTCATGGTGATACATTTGGTGCAATGAGCGCGTCAGGTCTTTCCTCGTACAATGGACCTTTCGAAGATTTTTTGTTAAAGGTAAAACGAATACCAACTCCACAACCAGATACTATTGATGGGGTGTTGAACCAATTAGAAACTATTATCAAAACAAATGATTGTGCAGCCTTTGTTTTTGAGCCCTTAATACAAGGTGCGGCTGGAATGAAATTTCATTCTGCCAAAGGGCTTGATAAGCTGATAAAAAAATGTCAGGAGTATAATATTCTTTGTGTTGCTGATGAAATCATGACCGGTTTCGGAAAAACTGGGAAGAACTTTGCATCTGACCATTTAGAAGAAAACCCCGACATTATATGTTTGAGTAAAGCCCTAACGGCGGGAATGTTCCCTTTGAGTGTTACAAGCTGCAGCCAAGTAATCTTTGATGCGTTTTTAAGTGATGAAACAGTGAAAGGATTTTTTCACGCCCACACGTATAGTGGGCATCCATTGGGTTGTGCTGCGGCTCTAGCCGGACTTGAGTTGTTGAATTCCAATCATATTTTAAAGAGAAGAAAATATATTGAAAATGAACATAAAAAATTCATGAAGCAGGTAGAGCATCATCCAAAGATCAAAAATGTTCGAACTCTTGGGGTCGTATTAGCGATTGACTTAAATATTAAAACAAATCGCTATGGAAAATTAAGAGACGAGTCATATGCATTTTTTATGTCGAAAGGAGTAAATCTTCGTCCTTTGGGGAACACTATTTATACTTTACCTCCTTATGTTATTACAAATGAACAGTTGCAGAAAATTTATGATGTCATTTTAGAATTTCTAGAAGCCTAAAAATCAGTACTGGATTCCTTCAAAAAATCAAATTCTTGCTCATCTACTTCAACTCGAATTTCATGGTATATCCAATCGTCGTCCTTTCCTGTAGCATTGATATATAGTTTTCCGGTTGCTTTGGTTCCTGCTACTGGAATGGTCATTTTAGCGCTTTTAGCACCGTTTTTCCAGTTAATATTTCCTTGAACCATACCATCTTTTTCAATAGGAGACCCTAATATGTCAAGTAATTCTTCATCTTGATTGATGAGTTCAAATGCATATTCATAGGGTTGCGAATCTTCCATTATATTAGTTACGCCAAAATAAATTGATGTGAAAAGTATAATAGTCCCAATAATCAAAGTAAGACATCCTCCAACAGGCAATGCCCATTTCCAATTTCTTTTCCACCAACTGGGTTGGGGTACGAGTTCGTTATTCATAGTTTCTAAGCTAATATTGTAACCATGAAGGTAAGAACTTTTACTTTTGCCTGAATTACAATATCCATTGAAAGAACCTATTTACATAACCGCTATATCTTCTATTTCTCCTTTAGGGAGTTCATTCAGGGAAACTTGGGAATCATATCAAAAAAGAGATTCTCATAAGTTGGAAAAAATTGAGTTGAAACAGCATAAAGTTTGGGCAGCGAGCTTATCAAAACCTTCAGAAGAAAAAATCGCAATTTTAAGAAATTCTGATACTAAATATAAAAACTTAGACCTGTCGGTATTATACGCGCTTTATGCTTCAAGAAGTGCGGTAGAAATATCTGGTTGGAGTGCCAAAGATAACTTTGGAATAAACATCGGTTCATCACGAGGCGCCACATCACTTTTTGAAGACTATCATAAAGAATATCTAGAAAAAAAAACTACTTCAACCCTTGCTTCGCCAACAACAACTTTGGGTAATATCGCTTCATGGGTAGCTCATGATTTAGGTACGAAAGGTCCAGAAATTTCACATTCTATCACATGTTCTACTGCGTTACATGCGATGCTTAATGGTATTGCTTGGATTCAAGCTGGAATGGCAGATAAGTTTTTAGTTGGTGGTAGTGAAGCTCCTTTGACTCCTTTTACAATTGCACAAATGCAAGCTTTAAAAATTTACTCCACAACAGTTACTTCGAGCCTTTCGACTGCGCTCAAGACAGCCTCAGTTGAGAAGTCTTTTCCTTGTCTAGCACTAGATTTAGAGAAGACCAAAAATACAATGGTCTTGGGTGAAGGAGCTTCGGTGGCATGTTTGGAAAGTGGAAAACCATCTAAAAGTTTAGCCCAAATATTAGGTATAGGGTATGCAACGGAACCATTACAACACAATGTTTCGTTATCATCTAATGCACAATGCTTCCAAGATTCTATGGCCATGGCTCTTAATGGGCAATCAGCTGATAGTGTTGATGTAGTGGTGATGCATGCTCCTGGGACCATAAAAGGGGACAAGGCTGAATATAAAGCTATAGAGAAGGTTTTTTGTAACAAAATTCCTTTTTTGACGACAAATAAATGGAAAGTAGGGCACACTTTTGGCGCTTCAGGAATGCTTAGCGTTGAAATGGCAATTCTAATGCTATTACATCAAGAAACTATTCCGGTTCCCTTTATAAAAAAACAAAATGAACCTAAAACCATTTCTAAAATAATGGTCAATGCAGTTGGTTTTGGAGGGAATGCAGTTTCAATCTTACTTTCTAAATAAATCTTCCTTAAATTTTGGCAAAGCCTTTTCTTATTTAAACTATTTTAGAATTTCCTATTTTTGATTTATGAGCGAGATAAGACACGATTGGACTAAACAAGAAATACTTGATATTTACAATAAACCTTTAATGGAGTTACTCTATGATGCTGCAACTATTCATAGAAAAAATCATGACCCCAACACAGTTCAGGTTTCAACTCTCCTTTCTATAAAAACAGGGGGTTGCCCTGAAGATTGTGGTTATTGCCCGCAGGCTGCGCGTTATCATACTGACATTGAAGGAAATGATTTAATGACAGTACCGCATGTTAAGGCTCAGGCGTTAAGAGCAAAAGCTTCAGGTAGTTCAAGAGTATGTATGGGTGCTGCTTGGCGTAACGTAAAAGATGGCCCAGAGTTTGATCAAGTTTTAGAAATGGTGCGCACTATCAATAAATTAGATATGGAAGTCTGCTGTACGTTAGGTATGATTACCGAGAACCAAGCCAAACGCTTGGCAGAAGCTGGGTTATATGCCTACAATCATAATCTAGACACTTCTGAAGATTACTACAAAGATGTGATTTCTACACGGGCTTTTGAAGATCGTTTAGACACTATCGAAAACGTACGTAAAACCAATGTTACGGTTTGTAGCGGAGGAATTATTGGAATGGGAGAGAAGTTGGAGGATCGTGCAGGAATGTTAGTTGCATTGGCCTCTTTGAGTCCACAGCCGGAATCGGTACCAATTAATGCTTTGGTAGCTGTTGAAGGAACTCCAATGGAAGACATTGAACCCGTGGCTATTTGGGATATGATTAGAATGGTAGCTACCACCAGAATTGTAATGCCAGAAACTCAAGTGAGACTTTCTGCTGGTAGAACAGAAATGACTAGAGAGGGACAAGCAATGTGTTTCTTTGCTGGGGCAAATTCTATTTTCGCGGGTGATAAATTACTGACTACTCCTAATCCTGATGTCAATGAAGATATGGAGATGTTTAAATTATTAGGACTAAATCCGCAAAAGCCATTCACTAAAGTATCACAACCAGCAACCGTTGAAGCGGAAGATTCACAATTTCAGCCGTTGGGAGAGAAGCCAAAATGGTCTCGCCCAGGTCATAAAATTGAGCGTAACGAATTGGCAAAGGAAAATGCTAAATAGGGAAAGGATTTATTACAAACTCCCCCATTTGCAATACGTTTACTACCTTAGATTTTCTAAATTTTTAAAATTTGGGACTTAACCTAGAACAAATACCACGCGTTAAAACGCTTACCAAAGAAGCGTTTATTCAAGATTATTTTAAACCGCAGAAGCCTGTGGTTATAGAGCGGTTCATTGAAGATTGGCCAGCTTATTCTAAGTGGAGTCTAGATTATATGAAGAAGGTGGCTGGCGATAAGGTGGTTCCTTTGTATGATGATCGCCCAGTTGCACATGATGAAGGCTTTAATGAGCCTCATGCTACCATGAAAATGGCTGATTATGTTGATCTTTTAAAAAGTAAACCCACTAAGTTTCGAATTTTTTTATGGAATGCTTTAAAAGAGGTGCCTCAACTTCAAAAAGATTATAATTATCCTGATTTTGGACTAAGTTTAATGAAGGGCTTACCTATGCTCTTTTTTGGTGGTAAGGGGTCTCATACTTTTATGCATTACGACATTGATTTGGCAAATATTTTTCACTTCCATTTTGAAGGTGAAAAAGAGTGCATTCTTTACTCCCAGTCCGAAACTAAATTTCTATATAAGGTGCCACATTCTTTAATTGTAAGAGAGGATATTGATTTTTCAAAACCTGATTTTAATAAATGGCCAGCTTTAAAACATGCTAAGGGTTATACTACTCAATTAAAACACGGTAACGTTCTCTACATACCTGAAGGGTATTGGCATCATATGAAATATATTACTCCAGGTTTTTCAATGAGCTTAAGAGCTATTGCACGAAAGCCAAGAAATTTTGGAAGGGCAGTTTATAATCTTTTGGTGATGCGTTATTTTGACAATATTATGAGAAGGGTTAAGGGTCAAAAATGGATTGATTGGAAGAATGAGAAGGCCATAAAAAATACAAATGCTATTTTAAAAGCGTAAGGCGTTGCGCTTCTATTTGATAAAAAAAGCTTTAGAACGCAGAAGATTACTTAATTAATTCTCTTAATTTTTCATATACCAAGTGACTCTCCCAACCTCGATATAAAAGATAATCAGCTAGTTTTTTACGTTTTTTTTGAAGATTCGTTTCAGTAATTTGTTCTAATCTTTTTTTAGCAAGGGTATCAAGGGTTTCAATATAAGTTTCTTCGTCAATCTCTTTTAAGGCGGTGGTAATATTATACCTAGAGATTTGACGTTGTTTTAATTCATTTACAATTCGGTTTTTACCCCATTTTTTAATATTAAATTTTCCTCTGGCAAAACTTTTAGCGAAGCGTTCTTCATTTAAAAAGTTATCTTCAATAAGTTGAGTTACAATTTGATCTATAGCTTCAGGAATCATACGCATTCCTTTTAACTTATCAATTACCTCTTTATGACAACGATCTTGATAGGCGCAATAGTTTTCTAACTTTCTTTTGGCTTCTCTTAATGTCATTTATTACATTTTAATCAAATTCTCAAAATCAAGAAGACCAAATCTTGCACCTATATAACCAATTACAAAGAATGCTATACCCAAAACAATTGAAAGACCAATAAGAATCCCAATAAAAAGAAGAATTTTTAAGATCAATTCTGACCAACTTAGCTTATAAAGTTGTTTGTAGGCATGACAATAAAGTGAAAAAGTACCGAGTAAACTTAAAAAAAACAAAGAAGGATGAACTATAATCGCCACAAAGAAGAAAAGTATAGAAAAAAGAAAACCTACGCCTTGTAGATAAGAATTAACGACTAAATGTTCACCAAAGTTATAGCGTTTTCTAAATACTGACCATGATAATAAAGCATAAAGGGGTAAATTAATTAAAGTAATAATATTTAAATACCGAAGGAGAAATTCTTGCATTTTGTTTGAATCTGCCCTTGATTTTTCTTGAAATTCATCACTTTCATAAATACCACCAAGATTTTGAGCCATCCACTCAAGCTGAGATTCATTGGCTTTTTCTGTTATGGACAAGTACTGTTCACTAAAAATATTAAAGAAGAATAAGCCCAAGGTTAGTCCTATCAACAAAAAGCTAATAGGGTTCATATAACGTTTTCTGGTACCGTCAATATATTGTTGTAGTAGTTTTCCAGGGTAAACAAATAAACCTCTAACAGTTAGAAAATATTTGTTGTCCCAACCGAAAATATTAGCTGCTGCCTCAGAAAGCAATAATTTTAACGAAATACGATTTCTTATAATTTTACCTCCGCAATGCTGACAATAAAATTCATTTTCGTCAATTTCATATGCACAGTTTTTACATTCCATAGACTATTTTACATCTCGTTCAAAATATAAATACATGTATACTGCCGCGCCAAAATTTGTGGCGTCAGTCGAGGATAATTTCCATCCTTCTTTAGCCATTTCGTCTAGTTTTACTTGTATATCTTTTGTAGAATCTTTTAAGATATGTTTTGTGTCAAGTTTAAGTTTAGAGTAGTAAATAAATGATTCAACTTTATATTCCTTCATAGTATGTATCGTTAGTTAAAAACAATATACAAAAAAAGCGACTCCATTACTGAAGTCGCTTTTTGTTATCTAACTATTTTACCTTCTTTGTCTTTGAATCTATATTCAAGATAAGTATAGGCATCTCTAGGTTGAATTTTTACCCATTTTTTATACTCTAAAAACCATTTTTGACGAATGGAAGGCACGCCCTTGGTCAAATAAGCCGCAATAAAAGGATGTATGTTCAATGCAATACTTTTATTCTTATTAGGACCTTTCATGATGCGCTCCAACTCAAAATTGATTTTATCAAGTAAAACAATAGGAGCTTCTACCTCTTTGCCAGAACCATTGGGGTTCTCTTCACTTGTTTTGATATTCATCTCAGGTCTTACGCGTTGCCTGGTAATTTGTACCAAACCAAATTTACTTGGAGGTAGAATTTTGTGCTTAGCGCGATCTTCTTTCATTTCATCTCTTAGATAATCAAAAAGTTTTCTACGATGATCGCCTCTTGTCATATCAATAAAGTCAACCACAATGATACCGCCCATATCTCGCAAACGAAGCTGTCGTGCAATTTCAGCAGCGGCAAGCATGTTTACTTCTAATGCGGTGTCTTCTTGGTTTTTTGCTTTATTAGATCGGTTACCACTATTTACATCAATAACATGTAAAGCTTCGGTATGTTCTATAACAAGGTAAGCCCCTTTACTCATTGTGGCGGTTTTGCCAAATGAGGTTTTAATTTGTCGTTCAATCCCAAATTTTTCAAATATGGGAGCCGAACCACTATATAGTTTTACAATGGACTCCTTTTGCGGAGCTATTTCATGCACATAATCTTTGATGTTGTCATGAAGCGTTTCATCATCTACATGAATTCCTGTAAAAGAATCATTAAATACGTCTCTAAGAATGGAAGAAGCTCTATTGAGTTCTACCAATACTTTTGACGGATGTTCAGCTTTATGCAAAGTTTTGCACATTGCAGTCCATTTAGTCTGCAAGTTTTGGAGATCTTTGTCGAGTTCTGCGACTTTTTTGCCTTCTGCTACGGTACGAATTATAACTCCAAACCCTTTTGGCTTAATACTTTTTACAAGTCTTTTGAGCCTGCTTTTTTCTTCATTACTTTCAATTTTTTGAGAAACTGAAACTCGGTCAGAAAAAGGAACCATGACCAAATAACGTCCGGCTATGGAAAGCTCAGAACTAATTCTTGGTCCTTTGGTTGAGATGGGTTCTTTTACAATTTGTACCAATAACGATTGATTGGCTTTGATAACTTCGTTTATCGAGCCATTCTTATCAATATCTTTTTCAAATGGAAAATCTTTTAAGGAAAAATCTCTGAGTTTTCCTATTCTTGCTTGCTTAATGAACTTTAGCATAGAAGCTAGCTGTGGGCCAAGGTCATGATAATGCAGAAAGGCATCTTTTTCATAACCAACATTTACGAAGGCTGCGTTTAGGCCCGTAACGGGTTTTCTGATTTTGGCGAGGAAAATATCCCCAACCGAAAAGCTATTGTTGTCTTCTTCTTTGTGAAGCTCAATAAGTTTTCCATCTTTTAATAAGGCAAAATCGACGGCATCAGAACTAGATCTTACGATTAATTCTCTATTCACCTGTTTCGATTTATATCCGTCCCGAAGCTTCGGGGCGAATGGATTTAACATATATATTGTTTGGTCTTCTATAGACCAATCAAGTACTAAAATTTATGAACCGTTATGTCAAAGAACGTATTAAAACGAAAAAGTAGTCAACAGACTACTTTTTCTTGTGTCGGTTAGCTCTCCGGCGTTTCTTACGCTTATGGGTAGCTACCTTATGTCTTTTTCTCTTTTTTCCACTCGGCATATTCGCGTTGCTTTATCGTTAGTAATTTATTTTACCTGTACGTTACTCTTCACTCCCTCTACAAAAACCTTGGCAGGTTTAAATGCAGGAATATTGTGTGCAGGAATTTTGATGGTCGTATTCTTTGAAATATTTCTTCCTGTCTTTTCAGCCCTTGTTTTGATTATAAAGCTGCCAAAACCTCTTAAATAAACATTATCACCATTCTCTAAAGACGTTTTCACCTCTTCCATAAAAGATTCTACAGTCGCTTGTACGTCTCCTTTTTCAATACCCAGTTTTTCTGAGATTTTAGATACAATATCCGCTTTCGTCATTTCGTATTTATATTTTCGTTTTTTTTAGGCTTGCAAATATATAAATGTTTTGCATAAAGCCCTAAAATTTAAGTATATAAACTGCTACTTTTAGCTTATCGTATTTTCTTACATGAATTTTTCTGATGAAATTTTGGTTTGGTATGGGAAGAACAAGCGTACACTTCCATGGCGTTCAACGCGTAACCCCTATAATATTTGGTTATCTGAGATAATGTTGCAACAAACTAGGGTTGCTCAAGGCCTGCCTTATTACGAAAAGTTTATTGAAGAGTTTCCTACAGTAAACGATATGGCTGCGGCAAGTGAAGAAAGAGTACTTAAACTTTGGCAAGGACTCGGTTATTATTCTCGTGCAAGAAATATGCATGCCACAGCAAAGATGGTGGTTCATGACTTTAATGGAAAGTTTCCTCAAACTTATAAGGGTTTAATCAAACTAAAAGGAGTTGGTGATTATACTGCTAGTGCTATTTCTTCTATTTGCTTTGATGAACCTGAACCCGTGGTAGATGGTAATGTATACCGTGTTTTAGCAAGGTATTACGGAATAGACCTAGCTATTAACTCATCTGAAGGGATTAAGTATTTTAAAAACTTGGCCAGAGAAGTAATGAATACTGATAATATAAGAGATTATAATCAGGGCATTATGGAATTTGGAGCGATACAATGTGCACCTAAAAAACCATACTGTCTTCATTGTCCATTAAGTGAAAATTGCGTTGCTCTAGCTCAAAATAGGATTCATGAATTGCCCGTTAAGTTAAAGAAAGCTAAGGTTAAGCAAAAGCATTTTAATTATTTGGTTTTTTTAGATTCAAAGAAAAATACAGTTTTAGAACAACGAATAGGAAAGGGGATTTGGCAAAACTTATACCAGTTTCCTTTAATTGAAACGAATAAACAGTCCCATCTTTATGATATTAAATTAGAAGTCGAGAAGACTTTTGCTAACCTGAATCCATTTGAAATTTCTGCTTTTAATGAAAAACCAATAGTTCATAAACTTTCGCATCAACATCTCCACACAAAATTCTGGATTATTCAACTTGAAGGAGCTTTGCCGAGGGGTATTTCTTGGAAAAATTTAGAAAACTATCCGGTGCCAGTTTTAATTGCCGATTTTATCCGAAGCTTTTAAAATTTAGTACTTTTGATTTACTATGAGTGGAACAGTAAATAAAGTAATGCTAATTGGGCATTTAGGTGATGAGATTAAAATGCACTATTTTGAAGGTGGAGGTTGTATTGGCAGATTTCCTATTGCTACCAATGAGACTTACACTAATAAGCAAACAGGAGAAAAAGTAACCAATACAGATTGGCATAACGTAGTTGTTCGAAATAAGGCCGCAGAGATTTGCGAAAAATATTTAAGCAAAGGTGATAAAGTCTATGTCGAAGGCAGATTGAAAAATAGACAATGGCAGGGTGAAGATGGTAATACTCGCTATACTACTGAGGTTCATGTTCAAGATTTTACATTTTTGACCAATAAAAATGAAGCTGGCGGAAATATTCAAGGTGGTCAAACAAGCCAACAAGCTGCACCATCACAAACTGCATCTCCAAAAGTTTCTCCTACACCAGGTTCTAATTCGGAATCGGACGATGATTTACCTTTCTAATTAACTAGTAAAATCAAATTGTAAGGCATTGGACCCTGACCCTTTTAGTTTATTCTTGACCCTATTGGCCTTTAATGGAATATTTATAGTAAAAGTGCTTGTTCTAATAGTACTTTTAATTTGTTCTGCTTTAATTTCTGGTGCCGAAGTAGCCTTGTTTGGCCTTTCGCAGACTAATTTGAATGAAATTGAAGAAGAAGATACTTCTAAAGGCAAGTTGATAGTTAGGTTAATTGCTAAGCCAAAAAAACTCTTAGCTACTATTTTGATAGCAAACAATGCCATTAACATCGGTATTGTATTATTGTTTAGTTCAATAGGCGATATTTTGTTCGCTACTATTGACCAAACAATTTTTGGTGTAGTTTCTGTAAGGTTTATACTAGAGGTTTTGGTTGCAACATTTTTAATATTGATGTTTGGTGAAATTCTTCCTAAAATATACGCTAACCGAAATCGAGTTCAATTTTCTCATTTTATGGCACTACCGCTTCGGGTATTGGATGCCGTTTTCACCCCCTTGAGTATGCCCATGCGTTCCATAACCTTGTTTTTACAGGATAAATTGGGAAAACAAAAATCAAATTTTGGAGTAGATCATTTATCCCAGGCCCTAGAGTTAACTTCTGAAGGAGATACTACCAAAGAGGAACAAAAAATATTGGAGGGTATTGTATCTTTTGGAAATACCGATACAAAGCAAGTCATGCGACCTCGTATTGATATTTTTGCCTTGAATGAGGATATGAAATTTCCTGAAGTTATTCAAGAGATTAAAAAGAACGGATACTCAAGAATACCGGTATTTTCTGAAAATATGGATAATGTTCTTGGTGTGCTGTACGTTAAAGATTTATTGTCTTACATTGATAGAAAATCATTTAATTGGATGTCTTTGATTCGCGAGCCTTACTTCGTTCCTGAGAATAAAAAATTAGATGATTTACTTTTGGAGTTTCAAGAACAGAAAAAGCATTTAGCTATTGTAGTTGATGAATATGGAGGTACTTCAGGTATTGTTACCTTAGAAGATATTATTGAAGAGATAGTTGGTGACATCAGTGATGAATTTGATGATGAAGATTTGATTTTTTCTAAATTAGATGACTACACTTATGTTTTTGAGGGAAAAACAACGCTCAAAGATTTTTATAGAGTTGTAAAGTTGGCAGATGATGAGCTTTTTGAAGGTAGGAAAGGGGAGTCAGAAACTATTGCCGGATTTGTATTGGAAATATCAGGGAGTTTTCCGAAAAGGGGAGAGGAAGTATTGTTTAATGATTTTGTGTTTACAGTAGAAAGTTTAGATAAAAAACGTTTAAAACAAATTAAGGTTAAACTACCACATGAAGTATAGGCTGATTAGTGTATTGATAGTATTGGTTACTGCTAATTCTTGTAAAGACGAAGTGTTGCCCAAACCAAAGGCCATGATTCGACTTGATTATCCGACTGCGATTTATAATCAAGTTGAAACAGAAACGTATACTTTCAAACAAAACACCATAGCCAAAGTGAAGCAACAGAACGCTAGCGGTTTAACGCTTGATTACCCTACAATAAAAGGTTCAATTTATCTTACGTATAAACCTATAAATGATAATATTGAGACATTATTAAATGATGCTCAAAAGTTATCTTATGAGCATGTTGTAAAAGCTGATAATATTGCGGAACAACCTTTTATTAATGATGGGGAAAAGGTCTACGGTATGTTTTATGAAGTGACCGGAAATGCAGCTTCACAATCTCAATTTTACGTAACAGATAGCATAAATAATTTTGTAACGGGTTCTTTGTATTTTTATGCCAAGCCAAATTACGACTCTATCCTTCCCGCAGCTGTTTATCTTCAAAATGATATTCGAAAGATAATGGAGACTTTAGAGTGGAAGTAAACACTAGTTTTTAAGTAACTTCTCAGCCCTTTCAATACTAGAATTAATTTCCTCTTTTAAGGCATTTACCTTTTCTTGTTCCTCGTCCAACCATTCGAGTTTTTGAGCGGTCAATTCCTTACCATTTAATATTTCATCAGAATCAAAACGATCTCCGAAGCCCATCATCCAATCCATCATCAATTTATTGGAATTTTGAAGGTCTTTCATAGCAGTCTCATATTCCATTCCCGTTGAGGTAGTATCCACTTTGGCTTTCAGTTCGGCAACCAATTTTGAAATTGTTCCCATTTTGGGCATCACTTCATCATGTACCATCATCACCTCCTCCATTTGAGTGGGTCCTTCTTCAGCTTTTTTTTCTTGTTTGCAGGATAAAGAAAATAATAGAATCATTATCAAGCATAGTTTGTGAAGGTGCTTGAACATAGATTTATTTTTTAGGTTCAATGGCTTTAATGACATAGGTGTAGTTTTTTACTTTAGTTGAGGTGATATGGTGGGTTATGCTATCTATCGGAATAAGTATGGAATCATACTGAATGATAGCTTTTCCGGTTTCATAACTTACTTCTGATTCTTTTACTCCTTCTAATTTTTTCAGATTCCTATTGATTGCATCGGCACACCCTTCTTGACAGGCCATACCAGAAATAGTAATTACTACGGTAGATAGTTCATTCTTCGTTTCTTGGCCAAAAGACAAGCCACTTGAAATTAAAATCAAAAAGAGAGTAATAATTTTCAAAAACCGCATATGGTATTTTTTAAAAAGTGAAAATAATAAGAACTGTTATGAGAACCTAAAAGTTACTGTGTTTTTAGTCATTTAGGAATTAATAGGAATACCTTTGTAGTGAGGTAAGGCCAGTAAATTTAGCAACTCAAAAGTAATGACCGAACAGAATAGAAAATGGATTTATCTGATTGTACTTTCCATTATTTGGGGAACTTCATATATCCTAATAAAAAAAGGGTTACAAGGTTTTACGCCCGTTCAATTGGGTTCTGTACGTATCGTTATTGCTGGGCTCTTTCTTTTTTTGATAGGATTTAAGTCTTTAAAATCAATATCCAAGACAGAGTGGAAATGGGTGATTATTTCTGGTTTTATCGGAAGTTTTATCCCCGTATTCTTATTCGCTTATGCCGAAACGGAAATAGATAGCAGTGTTGCAGCTATTTTAAATTCTTTGGTACCACTATTTACATTGTTTGTTGGTTTGTTTGCGTTTGGGGTAACGTTCACTAAGAATCAATTAATTGGTGTTTTGGTGGGATTGGTAGGTGCAGGGTTTTTAATTTTCTTTGGCAAAGGTGTTAATCCCGATCAAAATTATTGGTATGCTGGTTTTGTGATTATTGCTACTATTTGTTATGCCTGTAATGCCAATATTATCAAGAGTAAATTGCAGCAAGTGAGTCCAATGGGCATTGCTGTGGGCAATTTTGCGGCTATAATTATCCCTGCTCTTATGATTCTCCCTTTTTCTGGTTTTTTTAGTGCGGAGGTAAGGTCAGGGGAGTTCTTTTGGAGCTCTTTGGGTTATATTGTTGTGCTATGTGCCATTGGCACTTGTATTGCCAAGGTGATGTTTAACAGATTGGTTCAAATATCATCGGCGGTGTTTTCGGTATCGGTTACTTATTTAATCCCAATAGTTGGAATTTTCTGGGGCATTTTAGATGGAGAACAATTTACACTTCGCCAGCTTTTAGCTTCTTTACTAATTTTGCTAGGGGTTTATCTTGTGAACAAAAAAGCCAGAACTAAAGGTTAGTTATTTTATTAGTGTTTAAAAGAATGCCTTATTAACAATATCATGTTATATATTTTTTTATTTTATATGTTCACAATAAAATATTGGATATGAAAAATTTTACACTGCCCATCCGATTTGGACTGGTCACAAGTGCTGCTCTTATCGCTTATTTCCTAGTTTTATCATTGCTTGAAAAAAACACCAATGTATTTTTCAGTTTATTTAATGGGGTAATAACTGGTTTTGCCCTTTACGAGGTTATTAAATACACCAAATTGCAACTGGGCAAAGAATTTACGTACTCAAAAGGCTTTACCAATGGGGTGATTACCGGTTTTGTTGCAACTTTATTATTTATTATTTACTATTTTCTTTGCTTTTTATAGTACTGAACTCAATACGGAGTTTCTATCACAATTAGCAGATGCTTGGTCACAAGACATTGATGGGTTTGGAGCCATTGTATTTTTTACTGTGGCCATCATGGGATTTGCGACTACTATCGTAATGACACTTACTTTTATGCAATTGTTTAAATCATCAAACAATCCGAAAAAATAATTATTTGAAATACCTAAAAAGTTCTTGTGAATTAAGGATTTAGCAGTATATTTGCACCCGCTATTTGAGAAAATGGTGAAGTAAATAATTTAATTAAAACAATATGTACGCAATTGTAGAGATGGCAGGGCAGCAATTTAAAGTTGCGAAAGACCAGAAAGTGTACGTTCACCGTTTGCAAACAGAAGAAGGAAAAAAAGTCACTTTTGACAAAGTACTTCTTTTAGACGATAATGGTAACGTTACTGTTGGCGCCCCAGTCATAGACGGTGCGGCTGTAGAGGCCAAAGTCGTTAAGCACCTTAGAGGTGATAAAGTAATCGTTTTTCATAAGAAAAGACGTAAGGGTTACAGAAAGAAAAATGGTCATAGACAATCATTGACTGAAATCGTTGTAGAAAGTATAGTTGCTAAAGGCGCTAAGAAAGCTTCTCCAGCAAAAGCAAAGGCTGCAGCTCCAAAAAAGGAAGCAGCACCTAAGAAAGAAGCAGCACCAAAAGCAGCACCTGTTAAAAAGGCGCCTGTTAAGGCCAAAGCTGATGATTTAAAGAAAATTGAAGGTATTGGACCAAAGATTGCTTCGACACTAGTGGCAGCAGGTATCGCAACGTTTGCTGATTTAGCAAAAGCTAAGCCAGCTAAAATATCAGAAATTATTGCTGATGTTCGCGGTAACCACGTTACTGACACTTGGCCAGCTCAAGCTAAATTAGCTGCTGACGGCAAGTGGGATGAGCTTAAAAAATGGCAAGACGAATTAGACGGTGGTAAAGCATAATTAGCAACCATCTTGTATAACAATATAAAACCGTAAAAAATGGCACATAAAAAAGGTGTAGGTAGTTCAAAGAACGGTAGAGAATCAGAATCGAAACGTTTAGGTGTGAAGATTTTTGGTGGCCAGGCAGCTATAGCCGGTAATATTATCGTTCGTCAACGAGGAACAAAACACAATCCTGGCGAAAATGTATATGCTGGTAAAGACCATACGTTACACGCAAAAATTGATGGCTTAGTAAAGTTTGAAAAGAAGGTAGGCGGAAAATCTTACGTTTCTATAGAACCTTTTGAAGCTTAAGGAATAACTTTTATTAAAAATTAAAACCCTCATCTTTCAGATGGGGGTTTTTGTTACCCTCAAGTTAAGCGTGTATTAAATGAGGTAAAAAGTACATTAAACTTTATAAAAGCTTAAAAATTTGTAAACGCGGTTTTTGACATGATTTAAATTTCTTTGCTGGTATAATCAACCACTCAGAAAATGAAAAATTTATTATTATTTGCGGGTTTTCTATTACCCATTTTTTTATTAGCTCAATCAGGTAATATTCAAGGAACAATTTCAGATGAAAATGGAATCCACATGCCCGGTGCCACTGTTTTTATTACGTCTATTTCAAAAGGGGGTATTACCAATTTTGATGGTAGATATACCATAGTTGATGTTCCTGATGGGACTTACACCTAGAAATTTCTTATATCGGCTATAAAAATGCAAGCCAAGAGGTTACCGTAACCGCAGGAGAAACTAGTACTACCAATTTAATCCTAAGTTCTGCCGAGTTTCAATTGGATGAAGTTCAAGTTTCGGCCTATGGATTAAGAGGTCAGGCAAAGGCATTGAATACGCAACGTACCAATCTTAATATTACCAATGTTGTTTCTACGGATCAGATAGGAAAGTTTCCTGATGCGAATATAGGTGATGCGGTAAAACGTATACCCGGCATTACCATGCAGGTAGATCAGGGTGAAGCAAGAAATGTAATTGTGCGTGGTCTTTCTCCGCAACTGAATTCTGTAACTTTGAATGGCAGTCGTATACCATCGGCTGAGGGCGATAATAGAAACATTCAAATGGATTTGATTCCATCTGATATGATTCAAACCATAGAAGTAAATAAAGCAGTTACGCCAGATATGGATGCTGATGCACTTGGTGGTTCTATCAACTTGGTTACAAGAACGGCTCCACAAGGTTTTAGGCTTTCGGCCACAGCAGGTTCAGGTATTAATTTTATTACGGACAAAAGAATCTTAAATGGATCTTTTTTAGTAGGCAACCGTTCAAAAGATGGCAAATTTGGATGGATGGTCTCCGCTTCAATCAATGACAATGATTTTGGTTCTGATAACGTAGAGGCGGAATGGACCGATGAATTTGAATTTTTCAACGGTACTGAAGAAGAAGCTATAGATGTTAACCCTTATACCAATGTCTCGGAGCAAAGAACGTATTTAGTGCAACGCGTACGCCGAAGTTTTGCTGCTAATCTTGACTATCAAATTAATGCGAATAATAATATTTTCTTGAAAACAATGTACAATTGGCGTGATGACCGTGAGAATCGATTTGTTCTGGCACAAGAAATTTTAGATGCAGAAGATATTGAAGAAGGAGACTTTACTATTACAAATGGCGTTCCTACAAGATTTCCTGCAGAGATTGCACGAGAAACCAAAGGTGGTATCGATAGTGATAGAAACGAAAATAGAAGGCTAGAAGATCAACGTATGCAGAATTATACCCTTGGGGGCAACCATTTGTTCGGAAGTTTAAAGATGGATTGGATGGCTGCTTACGCAAAGGCTTCTGAAGAACGATTGGACGAGCGCTATGCTCAATACGTGGCTGAGTATTCCGTACTGAATAACAATGCTGACCCAGAGTTTCCAATTATGACGGCAGAGAATGCGGCAGATGTTAACGATTTAAGTGCTTTTGAGTTTGACGAAATCACCAATGAAACCCAATATACGGAAGAAGAAGACATCAATTTTTTCATCAATTTCGAGTTGCCAGCTGATTTTTTTGGTAATGGTGATGGAACTGTAAAATTTGGAGCGAGAGGTAGATTTAAAAATAAATTCAGGGATAATAACTTCTTTGAATTCGATTTAGAAGATCAATTTCCAACCCTCGCCGATTTACCAACGAAGAGTTATACCGATCCAAATTTCTTGGCAGGAAGTCAATATGAGGCTGGATTATACCCAGATGAAGCGTTTTTAGGTAGATTGGATTTAAGTGATACCGCAGGGGAATCGGTTCCAGATGAGTTTGTACGCGATAACTTTGATGTAGAAGAAAGTGTTTGGGCAGGTTTTATTATGGCCAACCAGAAACTATCGGATAAGTTAAGTGTTCTTGCAGGTCTTCGAATTGAGAATACTAGTATTTCAGCAACTGGGAATCAAATTTTAAATGAAGAGAATGTAGTCGGTGAGATAATCGAAGAAAGTTCATATACCAATTTCCTTCCAGGTATGCACTTTAAATATGATCTTTCAAACCAAACCATTTTGCGTTTCGCTTGGACCAATACCTTAGCAAGACCTAATTATGTGGATTTGACTCCATTTACGGATGTTTTGACTGAAGATGACGAGATTGTGGTTGGTAACCCTGAATTGGACCCTACTACTTCAATGAACTTTGATTTGATGGCTGAGCATTATTTTGAGAATGTCGGAATCATTTCAGGTGGACTCTTTTATAAAGATATCAATGATTTTGTTTACACCTTCATTTCACAAACTACCGATAATTCTTTTGGTGTTGATACTGAAGGCTTTGATTTGTTTCAGCCTCTAAATGGGGATAAAGCAAACATATTCGGAGTCGAATTTGCATTTCAAAGACAACTTGATTTTCTGCCTGGGTTTGCAAGAAATTTAAGCATTTATTTAAACTATACCTATTTGACTTCTAGCGCAGATGGTATTCGTAATGAAGATGGAGATGAACGAACAGATTTGGATTTGCCCAACACTGCCCCAAATATGTTTAATGGTTCTTTGGGTTATACCGATAAAAAACTAAGTGCAAGGTTATCATTAAACTTTTCTGATTCTTATATTGACGAGATTGCTGGTAATGCTTTTGAAGATCGCTATTATGACACTCAGCTATTTTTAGATTTTAATGCCACTTATGCTATCAATAATAAGTTAAGTATATATACTGATTTAAACAATATTACAAATCAGCCTCTCCGTTACTTTCAAGGTATTAGTGAAAGAACCCAACAAGTAGAATTCTACAGTCTAAGGTTTACATTTGGATTGAAATATGATTTGTTCAGAAAATAGTTCTAACCATTAATTAGGTCGTAAAACCGCTCTTCCTAGCGAAGAGTGGTTTTGTTCTAAATTGAGATTATGAAGAAAAACTTTACAATATTGTTTATAGGAATATTGGTTTTGGGCTGTAATCAAAGTAAACTACCTCCTATAAATCCAGATATTATCACAGAATTTACTTTAAACGATACAGATGATCCTGCTATTTGGGTGAACCCTGATGATACTTCTAAAAGTATTGTCTTTGGCACGGATAAAGAAACCAATGGTGCTATTTACGCCTTTGATTTAGGAGGTAAGATTATTGAAGATAAAACCATTAGAAACATTCAACGCCCCAACAATGTTGATGTAGAATATGGTTTTCAACTAACAGATTCTACAAGTACTGATATTTTGGTTTTTACAGAACGAGAGAGACAACAAATCAGAATGTTCTCCATACCCGACATGAAGCCTTTAGATGGTGGTGGTTTAAAGGTTTTTACTGATGCTACAGAGTTTGAATTCAATTTACCAATGGGCATAAGCTTGTACAAATCACCTCAAGATTCTACTTTTTATGCTATTGTAGGGAGAAAAACAGGGCCAAAAAATGGGTATTTGTATCAATACGAGCTACAATCAGATAGCGTTGGTATTCGAAGTAAATTAATTAGAAAATTTGGTGCTTTTAGCGGAAAAAAAGAAATTGAAGCTATTGCGGTCGATGATGAAAACGGGTTTGTTTACTATTCTGATGAAGGAGTTTGTATTAGAAAATACTATGCAGAACCTAGTATGGGTGACGATGAAATTGCTTGTTTCGGAGGAGAATATTTTTTGGAAGATATTGAAGGTATTGCTATTGCTATAAACCCGAATGGAGAAGGTTCGATTATTGTCTCGAACCAGCAAAAAGGCGAGTTTAATGTTTTTTCTAGAAAGGATAATTCTTTTATAAAGGCTGTTAATCTTACAACACTTGAGACCGATGGTTGTGAGGTTGTAACTCTACCGCTAAATGATAATTTTCCCAATGGGCTTTTTGTAGCAATGAATGATGAAAAGAACTTTTACTTTTATGATTTGAATAAGATAATAATTCAAAAATAAGGTAATCATAAATTTCCTGATTCAAAACTAAAATTCTTCTACATCAAAAGAAGTGCACTCTATTTATTTACTAACTTAGGCTAAATAACCAGCCATAAAATGAATAGAGCAGAATTTAGTAGGCTAGCTGCACTAGGAGCCATATCACCCCTTTTAACTTTCGATACAAAAGCTGCCTTTAACATAGAAAGTAAGGTTTATAACGAGGCCATAGTTATTGATGGACTCATTATTGGAAGAAATTGGGATAAAGATTCTTTTGCTGCCCTTGATAGGACGGGCTATTCCGGATTTAATGTTTCATTGGATTCTTTCAACTTAAATAGATCATTACTTTCTTTGGTAAATTGGAAAGACATTGTAAACGACAATAGTGATAAATTAATTCACGCGACGACTGCAGAAGACTTCAAGCGTGCAAAACAAGAAAATAAAGTTGCCGTACTCTTTGGGTTTCAAAATTCAAGAATGATTCAAAACGATGTAGATAATTTAGATATTCTTTATCAGGCAGGAACACGTTGGATACAGCTTACTTATAATGAACGAAATCTTTTAGGTGACGGTTGTACCGAACGCACCAATGCAGGACTTTCGGATTTCGGCATAGAAGCAGTTAATCGTATGAATGAACTAGGGATTATTATTGATCTTTCTCATTGTGGTAGACAAACAACCGATGATGGTATTGAGTTCAGTAAAACTGGGGCAATGATTAACCATTCTATGTGTGAGGCACTTCATAAAAATCATCCGCGTGCGAAAACAGATGCGCAAATAAAAGCTATGGCAGATAAAGGTGGAGTTATGGGTATTATATGTCTTGGTTATATGATAGGGCCAAACTTAGGTACGGATACAACCCTCGAAACTTACGTGGACCATATAGACCATGCAGTAAAAATAGGTGGTATAGACCATGTGGGCTTGGCAGCAGACTACCCTATTCAAGGCCTAGAGGCTAATGGAGCCACAAAAGACAACTGGTATACACCTCGACTTACGCGATTTAAACCTTCATACAAAGTACAGTGGCCGCCGTGGATTCCGGAACTTGATGAAACAGATAGATATCGAAACGTAACCAGAATTCTTGAAAAAAGAGGCTATAGCACTGGTGATATTGAAAAAATATTGGGGCTAAATTTCTTGCGTTATTATGATGAAGTATTAAAGTCTTAGCCAAAAGGTTTTCTTTTCCATTCACCCTAAAACATTTTAGTATATGAACAAAATATATCTTTTACTATTCTTTCTTATTGGTTCTATTGTGCAAAGCCAGTCAGTAGACTTCGCTACTAGTAATAGACTAATCTTTGGAACACATGAGGAGCGGACGGCCTCAATGGGCGTAGGTGATATAGATAATGATGGCGATATGGATGTCGTCTTAGCAAACGGTAGACATTGGCCTGGCCAGAATAGGATATTCTTTAATAATGGCAGTGGAAAATTCTCAGTCTCCAAACCACTTGGTACCGAAAGAGCAACAAGCTATTCAACAGAGCTGGCCGACTTTGATAAAGATGGTGATCTTGATATCGCTGTGGGGAATGATATGGCGCCCAATAGTCTTTTTATAAATGATGGTAAAGGTAACTTTAGTAAAGCGGGCAGCTTTGGAGAAAATTATGCCCCTACCAGAAATATTATTGTTTCAGATATTGATAATGATGGCGATGCGGACATTCTTATTACCAATAGAGGAAGACAAAATGAAATATGTCTAAATAACGGGACAGGAAAATTTAATCAGACTCTTGGTTTTGGTAGTATGAGTGATTCTACCATAGATGTAGAAGTAGCTGATATGGATAATGATGGAGACAACGATCTCATTCTAGCAAATAGAGATGAACAACAAAATTATATCTATCTAAACAATGGTAATTTAAATTTTACGACAAAAGTTCCTTTTGGCAGTGGAAAAGATAATACGAGATCAGTAGCTATTTCTGATGTAAATAAAGATGGCCAACTAGATATTGTAACTGCCAACATTGGCGAACCAAACATAATATATTTTGGGAATAACAATTTAAAGTTTGAAGAACATATAGCGTTTGACCCTTCTTTTAATGATACCTCTTCATTGGCCATTACAGATTTTAATCTTGATGGTAATGATGATATTGTTGTCGGAAATTTTAGACAACCTAATCATGTTTTTATCAATGCAAATAATGGAAAGACATGGGAGAAGATTACCTTATCAGACAAAGATTCTTTCACTTATGACATTTATATTGATGATTTAAATAGAGATGGTTTGCCTGATATCGTTGTAAGTAATTCTGATGAAGTCAATAAATATTACTTTAATCGTTATAAAGACCCTGCGCTAGAAAATATAGATCAAAAAGGAGTTTTTTTAGTTTATCGAAGACAGTCTTTAATTGGAGAAGAGACATTCAATATTGTTAACCAAAAAGACAAACTACGTATTGAGTCTTTACAAGGTGAAAATGAAAGAGGTAGAATATCTGGTGTTCAATCAGTTTTAGAAGTTACTAAGGATGGATTTTCGCCTCAATTTTATAGTAGTATCCGAATTGCTCGAGGAGACACGACCAACATTTTTAAAATGGAGTTGCACGATAAGAAAGCAACTATATTGGAAGAGTATTTCGACCCTGTTACTTTTGATATCAAGGAAGCGTTTTTCCCCCTTCATAGTAATATTCCAGCTGCAATGGAAATGATGTTATATCATTATTATTTTAAGAATGGTGAATGGCCAAAAGGTTTAACTACTTTGCCCCGAGGCAAAATTGCGATTAGGCATACGGCTAAAGATACCATACTAATTAAGGGAAAACAGCAAATACTTGATAGATATGTTGTTGAAGGAATCAATTGGGGTGGTAGAACGGTTTGGCTAGATAAGCATAAAAATCTCGTTGCTTTAGTTAAAGCCAATACCCAAATTAGAGAAGTTATCAAAAGGGGTTATGAGTCTGCTATGCCGACCTTTATAGCAGGGCATGTGGCAGAACAAATGGCAGATTTAGCAACATATACCCAAAATCAAAAGGAACAACCATCACAAACTATTGCTTTAGTTGGTGGAGATATAGTAGATGGCATTCATGATAAAACCCAAAGAAATAAGGTAGTACTAATCCAAGATGGACGTATCACTAAGATAGAGGATCAAGGCAAGATAGAAATTCCGACTGATGCAAAAATTATTGATGTAAAAGGAAAAACGCTCATCCCTGGGCTTTGGGATATGCATGCTCATAGCAATCAAGTGCCATGGGCACCTGCTTACTTGGCTGGGGGTGTAACTACAATTAGAGATAATGGCAATGAAATAGAGTTTGCTACCGCTTTTAGAGATGCCATAGCAAAAGACGGTAAGCTTGGGCCTGATATTCTTTTAGCTGGAATGACTGATGGACCTGGAAAAAAAGGTAATGGGGTTATTAGAGCTAGAACGGAACAAGAAGCAAAAGATGTTGTAAAAAGATATATCGACCTAGGGTATAAGCAGATAAAAATTTATAACTCTA
>Ga0316204_10001639_pt1 | contig 57951 bp, 47 predicted proteins | sample 6monrhotite_MG_2_FD_205661 | JGI IMG/M metagenome (GOLD analysis project Ga0316204, IMG submission 205661) | Microbial mat bacterial communities from mineral coupon in-situ incubated in ocean water Damariscotta River, Maine, United States -... | ecosystem: Environmental > Aquatic > Marine >...
GTAGCTTGATTTATCGCGTGGCTGGTGGTGGCAAAATATTTGCTGTATCGCGCACTCAGGGCACTGGAGGATTGTAATGCGAACTCAAATGATCATTCGTTTTGAGCCAGGGCACGAAGCAGATCGTGTGAGTTGGTTGAGAGTCGATGATAAATCTGTACAGAAAACTTTTTTTAGTACGCTTGAAGAAGCCTCTAAGCAAGTACTGGGTACCCAAGTTATCGTATTAGTACCTACCGCTGATGTGTTATTAACACGGGTTACCGTACCGACCCAAAATCATCAACGTATGCTCAAGGCGATTCCGTTTGCATTGGAAGAGTGTTTGGCGAGCGATGTGGAAAAGTTGCACTTTGCGGTAGGGGGGCGTAATGATGATGGCACGGTCAACGTTGCTGTGGTGGCCCATGAGACAATCTTGCAATGGCAAGAAAAATTGCGGGTTGCCGGTTTACAGCCGCACTTTATGATTCCTGATGTGCAGGCGATGCCAGCGGCGCAGGATATGTGGCATATATTGCTGGAAAACGAGCAGGCTTTTATTCGTAGCATTGACCAGTCTTTGGTGGCGGATAGCAGCAATACTGATATATTATTATCCTTGATGTTGGATGCCGAAAAAGAACAAGTGCCTGCCGCCATTACCATCTATGATTGCCGTTCAGGTGGCTTTGACAGTTGGCAGCCAGATATTCCCCCGACCATCAATTTACTTCAAGAGTCATGCAAGGACGGCTTATTTTCTTTTATTCCCGCCGATGGTATCAATGTGCGGCAAAGTATTAATCTGTTGCAAGGTGTTTATAGTCGTCGCGAGCAATTAGGAAAACTATGGCGCCCTTGGCGATTTGCAGCCTCCTTGGCGGGGGTCTGGTTTATTTTACAGCTCGGCATGAATATTAGCGAGACTAAGCAACTGGAAAATAAAAGTGAAAATTTAAGGCAGCAGGCGATTCAAATATATCGCTCTACTTTTCCCGAGGCAAAAAATGTCGTCAATCCTAAGGTGCAGATGGAGCGCAAACTGGCAGAACTGCGAGGTGGTGGGGTATCGGGTGTCGAAGGGTTATTATCATTACTGCGCAGCAGCAGCGATAAATTAACCGCAACCAAAGGGCTTATTTTAAAGAGCATGCGATATAACAAAGCCGGTGAATTAAATTTAGAGGTGGAAGTGCCCAGTTTGCAAGCGTTAGATGAGGTAAAACAACGTTTGGCGAAACAAGACTTTATTGACGTTGAAATACAGTCAGCGGCGGCGAAAGATAATAAAGTTCAGGGTCGCTTACAGATCAAGAGTACACGCTCATGATGGCGTATTGGGCACAGTTAAAACCTCGGGAGCGTATGTTATTAATCGGGGGCGGCGTTTTTATTATTTTACTCATGCTTTATTCTTTGTTGTGGGATCCGCTAGTTAAAAAGGCCGATCAGCTCAATAACAGCATTCCAGCTCAAATGGAATTAGTTGCTTGGATGGAGCAGGCGGCCTTAGAAGTACAAGAATTAAAGGCCAATAAACAGGAAAAGCCACAGATTAAAGGCGGCCAATCGATGTTAGCTGTGATTGACCGGACAGCTAAACAGCGTCGTTTGAGTATGAAGCGGGTGGAGCCTGACGGCTCAACACGTGTCCGGGTTTGGTTAGAGCGCGCTTCGTTCGATGATTTGTTGTTGTGGATTGGCAGTGTTCAAAGAGAGTACGGCATACGTATTGATTCGGTGGTGGTGGATAAAGAGGATGAGCCAGGCTTAGTGAATGCACGTTTGACTTTCGAGGGGGCTAGTTCGTGAAGTTTAGCTGGAAATATACTTTAGTTGGCGTATTAGCCTATGTGTTGTTTATGCTGATGTTATTTCCTGCGAGTCATTTATACACATTGGTGAAAGATTCCATCGCTGATCTTGATGTCACCATTTATGGTGTGCAAGGCACGGCTTGGCAAGGCAGGGCAGAGCGGGTTGATGTTGGCGATAAGTTATTCCAATCCGTTCAGTGGAATCTACAAATGATGCCGTTGTTATTGGGGCGTTTGCAATTGGCGATAAGCTATCAAAACCCTGACAGCAATGTCAAAACATTATTGACGCGTTATATGGATGGTTCACTACGGTTATCAAATACCCGTGGTCGGATTACCATGGCAGAGTTATTAGCCATGCTCAAAATTCCGGCGATCAAGTTAGATGGCCAGCTGAAAGTTAATATGTCAGAAATACGATTTGATGGTAAAACCATCGTTGATGCAGACGGAGTCATTGCTTGGCACAGTGCGGGTACTCAGTTCCCGCAAAAATTAGTGCTGGGGGACTTGTCGGCAAAAGTAACTACCACCGATAAAGGCATCCAGGCGGTGCTCTCCGATGCTGGTGGGCCTCTGGATACGCAGGGTGAACTTGTGTTGTCGCCAGATGGCAATTACCGTTTCCAAGGAGCTTTTGGCGCACGCGAAGGTAAAAACTCCCCTTTAGGTCGTTCCTTGTCGATGTTGGGGCGGATGAATGCTGAACAGAAAGTCGAGGTGGATAATTCAGGCAATATCGCTGACTTTGGGTTTTTAGTGAGCAAATAAATGATCTCAAGAGGCGGTTTGGTAGATTGTGATCGAAAAATCAGCGGTTGTGCTCAAGTTTGTTAAGGATAACACGGCTTTTTGCCGGTCTGGATTGAGATGCCAATAATACGGTGTCATTTTCAGTAAGTGTTGAATGTCTTGATTGCTGCTGATATGGATAGAGTGGGTGACTCTCTCATTGACTATAGCGTGAAAGCCATCAAGCGCTGGTATGTGTGACTCATGTTTTTGTGGTTGATCATAGATGATTTTTTTTAACTCATATAAATGCTCGGGGCCGGGGGTGACGACAATGAATACGCCCGAGGCTTTTAATACGCGGTGGCATTCTTGTTCGCTTGCTGGCGCATAAATATTGAGCACAACATCAAAGCTATCATCAAAAAAAGGCAGTTGATAGTTATTAGCCACCGCATAATGCAGTGCCGGATCTTGTTTTGCTGCACTCGCTATTGCGGTTTTTGAAATATCAATTCCCCACAGCTGCCCATGTGACTGAGGCAGGCCTTGCTTTAATCGGCGGTTATAATAACCTTCTCCACAACCTACATCTAATATCGATTGTTGGCCGTTATGATTCAACAAAGATAACTGTTGCCATTGTTTTATTAACGCCAAGGGCAGTAGCTCAAAATATCCACGGTTTAAAAATTCCCTTCGGCTTTGCACCATGGCTTTATTGTCACCGGGTGCCCGGCTTTTTTTATGTTGCACAAGATGTAAATTGACATAACCTTGTTTGGCGATATCAAAGCTGTGATTTTGTTCGCATTGATATTGCTGAGTGTGTTCAATCAGTGGCTGTTGGCAAAGGGGACATCGATAAGCAATGGTTGTCATATGTAATATTTATAGGCTTGGGTGGGCTTGTGTAGGTAGAACGTGCTGTAGATCATGCAGCACGTTCTATGTTATCTATGTTGAATTGTTTCTTAAAATGCGATCGTCCAGCCTTGTTGACGTGCTTGTTCGATCGTGTAAGAGACACTATCTATGGGCTGTGCGTCTTGGTCAAGCAATTTGATGGTTCCTCCCTTGTTGGACAGTTGTATGGTATTGCTAGGTAGTTTGATTTGCAGCGTTTGTCCTGCTGGGATCTGATTTTCTAGTAGCAATGTATTATTATTTTTATCCTGTAAACGCCAACGATCAATTGATATGGGTATTGGGCTGGTATTTAACAGGGTGATAGTTTCAAAGCCAGGGTCATGGCCTTCTGGGTTAACCAGAGCGGCGATGATGCGGATTTTCCCTTTATCTGCCGCCGAGCTAGCGCCCGGTGTGGTGATGATAATTGTTGGTGGTTCAATGGGAGGGGCTCCAATCACTCGAACAAATTCGGGATAAAAGGTTCTTAAGTGTTTTCTGTTTTGACTACGAAACATTTTAAAATTATATAATGCACCATTAATGGTACCTTCTTTCGGGGCACGCCCGGCACCAAGAAAACGAACGGTCCCTAAGGCCATGAGTCCTTCGATGCTACATCCGTTAAAAAATCCGCCAATTTTTTTATATAACGGACGGTATTTTTTATGTTTGTAGTCAAACGCATCCCACTTAAAAGAAATAGTTGATACCTCTGGGACTTGTTGGTTTTCTGCTTGATTGCTGCCCTTTAAGCCTAAATATAAAATGTCATCACTGTTGAGTAGATGATAACTATCATCGAGATAATATTTATACCAAAAATGGTATCCACTGACTTTGCTGGCACTTTGTTCACCTACGACGACATGTTCAAAGGCTGATAGATCACGACCACTGGATTGAGTAAATTGAGTAAACCAAATATCGATTAAAATTTGATACCAACGTGACGCGCTATAAGGTTCACCCGTTTGTGTCGACAAATAATCGCGTGCGATGCGCATTGGCGGTGTGTCGACAATGAATTCCAGAAAATCGTGCATTTCCTTAGTTTCCTCTGGGGTGAGGATTTCAACATCTTTTTGACCCAGAGAGTAATTATCGAATAATGCGGTACATAATTCATAACTTTGTTGTTTTTCTTGAGGTATCACAAGCTTGCTGAACAAATTTAACTTTTGATCAACAGTGGGTTGCTCATTGACAACGACATAGCCGTGTTGATCATTCCCCATTTGTTCATTAAGCACGGGTTTAATCCCATTGCTGGCTTGATCTGCATCCCAGATTTGCTGATAAATTTCCATGAGTCCTACTCCTTACAGTCAACATTGATGAAGAAACAATATCCTTTTACTCATATGGCTAGCAATTTAATCGATGGAATATCCCCACTGACGTCTTTATTGTTATATCACTGATCAAACTAACAAAATTGACCATAAAAATCTATAGATATATGCCGACATATTGTGCTGATCATCTTGCTCGTTTTTTTTACCTACTTTCAGCGTATACGAATAAACATTGGATACCATGACGTCAGTTGGTTGCTAGTCAAATAGTCAGTTCAGTAATGTATGAATTGTTGTGATAAAGACATGAGGATTAAAAAGATATGAAAAAAACGTTGAGCCTTAAACCGGTGTTATCCAGTGTTGTATTCATCTTCTCATTATTAAGCGTTGGTCAATCACAGGCATCGCTCATCTATTCAGAGACTTTTGAGAGCGACGGGCTTGGTTCACGTTATAGTGCTGCTGGCGCTGGCAATGGAGGAGGTGGTTGTTGTCAAGTATGGCAATTGAACTCTTTGGATGGTGGTAATGAGAGTGATGTTTTAGTTGGTTTTGAAGGCAACGATTTTTGGGCAGCTAGTGATTTAAATGATTCTAATTTACCGAGTGGTTTTAGTGCAACAACGCCAAGAAGTTTGATCTTGAATAATATTGATGTATCGAACTATATGAACTTACAAGTGGATGTCATGTTAGCCGGCTCTCAAAATCATGAGTCGAGCGATTTCTTCCGAGTTTTTATATTAGATAATGATAGTAATACCAAAACAATCCTAGAAGAATTTACTTCACCAGCGAATTCCAGTCCGTTAACAGGCTCAGTGAGTAATAGCAATCTTGGTTTGACATTTTCAAATTTTAATTATTTGTTATCTAATGGTTTTTCCAATGTCAGTATTGGTTTTGAAGCCTGGAACACTGCCAATAATGAAGTCTTAGGCATCGATAATATCCGTGTTAGCGGTGATCAACAGCGTGTTGGCAATGTGCCTGAACCATCCATGTTAGGTTTGCTAGGTATTGGGCTTTTCATGGGAATGCTTGGAAGACGTCGATCTAAAAAATAATTCTATATACCTGAATTAAAAAAGACCCGTTGAAGCGGGTTTTTTTTTTGGCTAGCGAATATATCCGTTGGTGTGAAATAGGAGTTTTTTATTCTCTTTGTATCTGTAGGCTACATTTCACACTCAGGCATGCGATCTCGCTTGTTCGTTGCTGTCGCCTGTATGATGTTGACCCAAAAAAACCATATGAAACAAACCTCTAAGCGGTTTTCATTGCATAGGGTGAATCAACAGTAACTATTTGGTTATATGGTTGTCATATCTCTGTCTGTTATTTCTGATTGTATAGCCGACTGAAGAAAAATCCATGAGTGGGTGTGCCGGAAAGATAGTGGAGTTATTGATGAAATTCTGGACTGCCATAAAAATATTGGCCAATTCATGGAAATCACGTAAAATTATTCGTTTGAAAGGCTAAATACCGAAAAGGAGCAACCTGTTATGGTTAAACCAAAGATAAAAGCGAGAAATCGCTTTGCTTGTGATCCCATCATGCGAAAAGGTGGCGCACATGTAAAAGCAAAATGTAGCAACCGTCGCACGTCTAGAAATTTAATTGACGGTGGTATTGATGAGTGGCAAGAAGAGCTCGAATCTTACCAATATGCGTCAGCCTCAGATCACGGCGGGTCTGGGGCTGATGATTTTGCTTGTATTGATTCCACTTTGTTCCAGCCATCTTGCATTGTCATGCTTCCTTCCGCTTCACTCTAAGACACTGTTGTAAAAATACCCTCTAGCGCTATTCTTGTCCAAATATTTCATAATATGCTAGCTGCTGCTTATGACTTGTTATGCATCTGCGCCCAACGCACAATATCGGTCAAGCTCATGGCGCCGGGTTGGCGTGCGATTTCTTGTCCTGCTTTGAATATGGCTAATGTTGGGATACTGCGAATTGCATATTGTGCGGCTAAGGCTTGCTCTTGTTCGGTATTCACTTTGGCTAAACGCATATAAGGTTCAAGCTGGGCGGCTGCTTGGGCAAAGGCGGGTGCCATCATTTTGCAGGGGCCGCACCAAGGTGCCCAGAAATCAACGCATACAGGAATGTCATTGGAGTTGATATGTTGTGAAAAGTCAGCGCTTGTTAATGCGATGGGTTGATTGTTGAATAAGTCCTGTTTGCATTTTCCACATTTAGGTTGTTCCGTCAAGCGTGGCTCGGGGAGTCGGTTCGTTGTTTTGCAATGTGGGCAGACGATATGAACAATATTTGACATGTGGTTATTCTCATTAAATGAATTGGTTATTTTATTCTTTACAATGGATTGACCCGTGTTGACTTTCTTCCTTTGGGGTGGTGTCTTTACGGGATATGTCTATGTTAAAAACATACCACACGATAATACTTATTACTAACATTTCTCCACCATCTTCGATCAATCCCCATAGGTCGCTCCCCCAGGATGCCATGGAATGAATCATATCCATGGCAACGCCGAATACTGCTAATAACATGACTAAAGCTAAAAGATGTTTTGATCTTTGTTTGCCTTTGTTATCACTTTGCAAATAGGCAATGGCTATAAATGTGAAAAGCAATGTACCAAAAAAAAATGATACGCTAAGTTCACCAAAGTCTTGTGCACGTAAACCGAATGCAGGTTGATACTCAAAATAACTGACTATATGACGTCCCATGGTTTCATGTACTCTGAGCGTATCATCAATTAATAAATATAAAAATAATAAGAACCAAGCAAAATAAATAAGCCGTTTTCTTTTGACAACAATGTAAAGTAGTAGCAGTACAATCCAATAGATTTTAATGTATTGATAGACTTCGGCATAGCCCATATCCCTCCCGATAGAAAATAGCGGATTAGTGATTATTTGCATTGTATGGGGGATGTGCAGCAAGATGAAAATGCAATCAGCAAGCAGTAGTAGTGCTAATAGTTTTGTCGTGTTTTTTTCTAAATCAAATGTCATGTTTTTTATCTTCATGATGTTAGGAATTTTTTTAGGGTAAGCATGATTGATCCAATAGCTAGCTTCTGAAATGAGATTTTTGATCAATTCCAAGGACTATGGATATAAGGAATGGGCGATGCAATAACTTCCCTATTCCTAAAGCAGCTGCTAAAAAATAGCCGCCCGATCTATAAATAAGGTTGAATAATAACTGGTTAGATACTGCATAGATCTGGATATGTTAATACTCCGGTGAGTATCACAATCCTATTATTTTGTTTTTGTTAATTTGCTCTGCGATGTACTTATTTTATTTCTTGTTGAGAACAGCTTCAACTATATCATGTATTATTTGATGATGCCTAATGCCAATATATAAAAAATCAGGGTTCGGATGCTTTTTTGTTTAATAACAGATCACATGATCGTTCGTTCTTTGTGTTTTTTCATGTGCTGAAATTTTTTTCATCTTCTATTGGGCTTTGCCAAAATTATATTAAAATTTGCACAAAAAATGCCGATAGTTCGCTAAGGGGTTTTGCTCGCAACGCTTTGGCGTCCAGCATCACTAATGCTTCGCATTCTTTAACCTAGAGGTTAATATGAATAAGATAGGTTTTTTTCAAGGGCTGGCGGTGGTGGTTGCCGTAGGCTTGACCGTAACCGCTGGTTACTTTACTTTCAAAGAGAGTAATGATCTAGTGGTCGGGAGTTCTACTGCTTCGTCTACATCGGTGGTGAGTGCTGTGCAACGAGACATACTCAGCTACGTGCCAGCTGATACCATTTACTTTTTTGGTGGGCTTGAGTCAGCACCTTTTCAAAAAACCTTAGAAGTTTTTGTTCCTGGCTGGAGTTGGCTGCAAAAAGCAGACATGTCAACACTCATTGATCAAGAAAAAATCAAAAATATGCCGCCTGCGGGAAAAATGACATTGAGCTTGTATGTTGAATATATGAAGGCGCTTAATAAGCCAAGCGAGGTAATGTCTCGATTAGGGCTTGGCGAGAACGTCGATGCAGCTATTTATTCTGTGGGTGTTTTGCCTGTTATGCGAGTAAAACTTGCCGACATTAAAGCTTTTAATGCATTACTGGAGCGTGCTGAAAAAGCTGTGCAGATCGAACCAGAAGTACATACCTATAGTGGTACGAAATATCGGCTTTATGGTTTTGAAAAAGCGGGAGCAAACAAAGTACCCTTGGAATTGATTATTGGAGAAAAAGATCAGTATGTCGTATTTGCATTGACAGCATCATCCTTAAATGAGACCGTGCGAGATCGGGTATTAGGTTTGACTAAACCGGAAAAATCATTGGCAGATATCACATTGTTAGCAGACATTAAGGCTAAATACGACTATCATCCAGCGTATCTTGGTTATCTTAATCATCGTGAAATTATGCAGGGGCTAACAGCAACTGATGGCAATGAGTTTGGCCGCATGCTCGATCATTTCATACAGATCGCAACATCAAATAAAAATGATCAACCACCACCGCAGTCTCAGCGTGATCTGCAAACGATTACGAGTACCGACCGGTCGTCCAATCAGCATCCGTTATCGACGATTCAAACCGCTGAATGTCGTTCCGAGCTCATGACAATGACTGAAACTTGGCCGCGCAGTGTCTTTGGGTATACGCAAATGGATCTAGGGAAACCGGTAAAAATGACGGCTCATGCGCTCATAGAAAGTACTGATGGATCATTAATGAATGATTTGCAGAAGCTGCGTGGTTTTATACCGGGGCATCTCTTTGATATAAATCATCGATCATTGTTTGGTCTTGGGCTGGGTATTAATATTGATGAATTAACTCCCGTTGTTACCCGGTTAATGAAAAGCTTGACGGAGAATAACTATCAATGCCAATGGTTGGCGGATATGAAACAGGGTTTGATGAAATTAAATCCGGTATTTGCCTTGAGCATGGTGTCCGGCATGGCAGCAGGTGTGCAAGGAATCTCGTTTTCTGTCATTGACTTTGATGGAAAGATTGATATTTCGCAAAAAAAGTTGCCAGCTGACATGCGTAATTTGGATGCCATTGTTACCCTATCGGCGACCAACCCTCAGGCCCTATTAATGATGGCTTCAGGCATGTTACCAGGTATACCTGCATTACCGTCAGATGGCACAGCTGTTGATTTGCCATTGCCCTTTGCCATGCCTAACGGTGAAAGTGTTAAATTGGCGATGAAAGGAAATCATCTGACGGCCTATATTGGCAAACAAGCTGAGCAGATTGCGAATTCGCTGGCGAATGTTACGTTGTCCGCTACCGGGCTCTCGGTCATCAACATGAATTTTGGTAAATATTTTGACTTGTTCTATGATGCGATACTTAGTGGTGAAGAGGCTGCAAGTATTCCGCAAGAGAGCAAACAAATGTTTGAGGAGATGCGCAACATGGATGCCCAAATGATAGAGTCATTTGATATTACCCCTCAAGGTTTGGCGGTCGAAATGAAAATGGTTAATCACTAACTGAGCATTGATCATTTCCCTTTCAATCCCGGCAATGATTCTCCCGTCATCTACTGGAAAAATAAAAGGTATTGCTGCGTTGATGCTCAGCAATATCTTCACCTTTCCCCTGCATTGCCGCGTTAAAATCTCAGCAAGCTAAATTCTCCATCTGTTTTATAGATGGCTTTGCACCAAAATTAAAATACCCCACGAGAAAATATTCCAAAATGGTGCAAAATGTTTGCAGTAATTCAGCTTTTACTTTTATTTATCATGTAACCTATTGTATTTTAATATTATAATTTGATTGGCATTATTTGTGCTATATAGCTTCATACATTCCTTGATGAAGTAAGCACGATGACGTTGAAAATTATACTGGTGGATGACGATGCGGGTCGTGCCGAGCTAATCGAGCGCGCTCTGCGACACGCGAGTTATGATATAAGCTCGCGATTGAAAACCTCGGATGCATTAGTCAAGCAGGTGGAAATCGATCATCCTGATGCCATTGTTATTGATATGAAAGAGTCGGGGATGGATTATTTCAATCAAGTGAGAGCGGTTAACGAGACCTTGCCGACCCCGGTGATTATGTTTACTGATCGCAGTGGTGGTACTCATGCCATTGAAAAGGCAATTAAGGCAGGTGTTCATGCTTATATTGTTGATGGCTTGGAGAGCAATCGGGTGCAACCGATTGTGGAGACGGCGGTGATTCGCTTTAAAGAATATCAGTCCTTGAAAACAGAATTGATCGAAACCAAGGCAACACTTGAAGAGCGGAAGAAAATTGAGCGAGCAAAAGGTTTGTTGATGGAAAAACATGACATGAAAGAGCAAGCAGCTTTTCAAACCTTGCGGAAAATGGCTATGGATCAAAACAAAAAAATGGGCGATGTCGCCGAGAACATTATTGCCATGTTCAAATTTATTAAATAATTACCTTGGCAGGTTTCAATATGACTGTATTTTTAATGATGAGAATACCAATTTTGGAGCCTCGCTAGTATCCGCTTCGTCGAGTCGAAAAAAATTTCTATTTCAACTTAATATATGATGTAAACGCTTGGGGAAAATCGTTTGACCAGGCGGCCCAATGATGGGTGATTGCGGTCTTATACTCGTAGCGTTTGATATTTAGGCTTTATTGCTGGCCTATTTTCGCCCTGGCGGCGTCGCCTAATGCGCCTACTGTTGGTGCCAGGACAAAAATATGCACCGCACTCAATACCTAAATATCAAACGCTACGAGTATAGTTGACCAAAACTAGACAAAGGCGTCTATCAGAAAATTGCATTGCAATTTTTCGGTAGATGCCTTTTTTTTTGATTTCAGGAAATACAATGCAGGTATTTGCAAAGAATTTTTCAGTAAAAAATCAAACCAGTGAAAAACCCGTAGTCATCGTCGGCACGGGACCCGTTGGCGTGCGCTTGGCGGATGAGTTGCTTGCTTGTAATCCGTCAGTGAGTATTGTGATGTATGGCAATGAACCGTGGGAGCCTTATAATCGGGTGGGTTTAACATCGTTTCTTGCCGGGGAAATCAGTTTTGATGATATAAAAAATCCTGTTAAAGCAGAAAATATCAGCAATTTGGTGCAGTATCACAACTGCGCTATTGTCAATATTGACAGGGCTAACAAATGGGTTGTTGATACCCAGGGTAATCAGCAGCCTTACGACAAACTGGTGCTTGCCATTGGTTCTTCTCCACACAAGCCTAATATCGCTGGTATCAATCTGCCTCATGTTTATACTTTTCGTGATCTTGACGATGTGGACAAACTGTTTGCCAGGCGTATGCGAAGTCGAAGAACCATTGTTATTGGTGGCGGGTTGTTGGGTTTAGAGGCTGCTAGAGCGATGCAAAAACATCATACGGAAGTGATTATCATTGAACATTCCAACCGTCTGATGAGTCGTCAGCTAGATGAGGTTTTGTCTGGCCAATTATTGGAAGAAATACTGGCGTTAAATATTAAGGTTTGTTTGCAAACCAGTGTTAGTAAAATTTTAGGCGATATCAGTGTCAATGGAGTTCTGTTAAAAAATGGAAAAACCTTGACATGTGACACGGTGATCGTGGCCACAGGCATTGTAGCTAACCGGAAACTGGCGCAAGAAGTCGGTTTGGTAGCAGGGCGGGGTATCAAGGTTAATCATCATCTACAAACATCAGACCCCGATATTTACGCAGTCGGTGAATGTTGTGAACATAACGGTGAGGTTTATGGTTTAGTTGCCCCGGGGTTTGAACAAGCCGCTGTGGCAGCTCAAGTTATTACCGGCAAACAAGCCGTCTATCATGGCTCAATCAATGTCAGTAAATTAAAAGTCTTTGGTCTTGCGGTTTTCAGTGTGGGTGAAGTTGGCGATGATGCGGATAATCTTTCTAATCAGGTTGTTTGTTATCAATCGGGTCAAAAAATAATACAACGTACTTTGGTTGTGCGTCATCGGCAATTAATCGGTGCGATGGGCTTAGGAGAGTGGCCAGAGTTTGAAAGAGTTCAGGAAGCGGTACGCCACAAACGCCGTATTTGGCCATGGCAATTGGTTGCATTTCGTAAAAATGGTACTGTCTGGAATGACAATGGTGGTATGCAGGTGGCTAGTTGGCCGGCCAATGCCCTGGTCTGCAATTGTAAAAGCGTTAGTCGTGGGCAATTATCGGCCTGCATATCCAATGGAGCAACAACATTAGTGTGTTTACAACAACAAACGGGTGTTTCTACCGTCTGTGGTTCATGTAAACCATTGGTTGCCAGTTTGCTGGGGGATATTGCTAAGCTGACCCCTCAGGTGGCTTATAAATCATTGGCGATTTTGAGTGTCGTGGTAGCGATTATTGTTAGTGTTTATTATCTCTCGTCACCGATTCCTTATGCCGACTCTGTTCAACAATTTCCCATCGATAAATTATGGAGTGATTCAATATTGAAACAAATCAGTGGTTATACCTTGGCAGGGGTAACGCTGCTGGGTGTACTGCTGCTGAGCATTCGAAAACGTTTTAATATTAAAAAATTAGGTGATTTGGCTTATTGGCGAATTTGTCACGTATCATTGAGTCTGGCAGCTTTATGCATTTTACTATTGCATACAGGACTTAATCCCGGCAGCAATTTAAATTTTTTATTGTTATTGTGCTTCATCACAGTCAGTGCCATTGGTGTTGTTTCTAGCCTCATTAATGCCTATGAGCACCAGTTATCGCCGTACTTAGTAAAACAATGGCGCAACTATACCAACAAACTTCATATTATTATTGCCTGGCCATTGCCGGTATTACTCGGTTTTCATATCACCTCAGCGTATTATTTTTAATATGATGAAGTTAATTAAAATCAATAAATGGTGGTTGGCATGGGTGGTATTTAGCTTGCTATTCACTGCATTTTATATGAATGCTTTAGTAGGTAAGGATAAAAGTGTTTTCCTACCAGGTGACACCACCAGTGGTCACTATCAAATCGAACAGCAATGTGAAGTTTGTCATGGTGATGGTTTTGATGATCAAGCAACGCTACAAAAATCTTGTATGCGTTGCCATGGGGTAGAATTAAAACAAGTGGAAGATTCACATCCAAAGAGTAAATTTACCGATCCCAGGAATGCAGACCGGCTAGCAATACTTGATGCGCGTTATTGTGTGACGTGTCATGTGGAACATAAAGCAGCGAAAACCCAGGCCATGGGCGTCACATTGCCAGAAGATTATTGTTTCCTCTGTCATCAGGATGTTGCCAAAAACCGTCCAAGCCACCAAGGCATGGGGTTTGAAACCTGTGATGATGCGGGATGCCACAATTATCATGATAATAAAGCCTTGTATGAAGACTATCTGCTAAAACATATGGATCAAGCTGATCACTTACCAGAGATGCAATTGCCCGAAAAAAATCTGCAACAATTTTTTCATGCAAAAGATGAAAAGTATAAGAAAGTGTTGACGGCAGAAGATATGGATTTTCCTGAAAATATTTCAATGAATCAACGAACCATATATCAATGGCAAAGTACTGCTCATGCGACATCCGGTGTGAATTGTTTGGCTTGTCACGATAAACAAGGTGAGTGGCAATTTAAACCAAATGTTCAAATATGTAAGCAATGCCATGACCAGGAGTCAGCGGGTTTTTTAGCGGGCAAGCATGGAGTTCGCTTGGCGCAAGAATTACCTGCAATGACAGTCAAACAAGCTCGTTTACGTTTGCATGACGATGCCGAGGATAAATCCGTCCATTGTCAGTCGTGCCATTCTGATCATGCTTTTAATACGGAAAAGGCCGCCGTTGATGCTTGTCTCAAGTGCCATGCGGATGAGCACAGTCAAGCCTACAAGAAAAGCAAGCATTACCGAGTTTGGTTGTTATCAAAGAGTGATCAAAGTCAATCAGCCGAAGGGGTGACTTGTGCCACCTGTCATTTACCCAGGCGAATCATTAGTGATGGTGGCATCAAGCGGGTGTTAGTGGATCACAATCAAAACAATACACTCAGACCGAATGAGAAAATGGTGAGAAGTGTTTGTATGAATTGTCATGCTCTCAAGTTTTCACTGGAATCATTAGCCGATAATGAACTCATTAAAAATAATTTTAACGGACTGCCTACCATGGAGAATAAAGGATTTGCGATGGCGCAAGAAAGAGAGGAGTTGAAAAGAAAAGGATTGATAAAAGATGATGATGACTGATTAGCGATGTTAGGTATTCACTATTATTAATAAATAACTTTAATTATATCGAGGAGAAAAACATGAAATTAAATCAATCTGGTTTTGTATTATCGACATTATCTGCCGCTTTAATCACCATAGGTGTGTCAGGATGTAGCAAACCCACCAGTGAAGCAACCTCGGGTATCTCGCCGCAAACCATGTCGGATGCTTTGCATGCGGTTCTGGTGGCCGATAGAACGGTATATACCAAGAGGGTGGTTAATCGCTTGGTTAAAGAGGACAAAGTCATCAAAGCCAGTGAGCAATGGAAAGATGACAAAGCACTGCCATTGCCCGCCCAAATGTTTCGTTACGGCTCAGAACTGGTGGCGGAGAGTGATGCAAATTTCAGCTATTCATTGCTCTCTTTATGGCCCATTAACAAACAGAACAAAGCAAAAACTGAAGCAGAGAAAGTCGGTTTGCAACATATTTTCGATAATCCAGGACAAAATTATTACTCTGAAGAAACGCTGGGAGGCACTAAATATTTTACCGCAGTTTACCCTGATATCGCTGTGGCACCGGTGTGTGTCGATTGTCACAACGATCATAAAGACACCCCCAAATCAGATTTCAAGATTGGTGATGTGATGGGAGGGGTGGTGATTCGTATTCCTATTTAAGTCGTTTAGGAATGGACACGCAATAATTTCCCGATTTTGCATCCCATCTTCAGCCTGTATTGACCCGTTCTTCAATCACAAAAGCTCGAAATAGAACCACTATTCCTGCACTTTTGTTCAATCAGAACGAGCCAATACAAACTAAATATGAGCGCTAAATAGGGAAATTATCACGCGTCCATTCCTTAATAATCTTTGGTTTCAATTGATATAAAATAATGAAGTAAGGGAAGCTGGATGAGTGTGAAATTGACAAAAAAAAATGTACTGATGTCTTGTGTTGCCATGGGTTGTGTCTTGGTAAGTAGCGTGGCGTTATCAGAACCTGTCATGATAAAAGAGATAACTAAAGCGTTGGCAGAAGGTAAGTCGGTTCTGGATGTGAGACTACGTGCGGAAATGGTCAGTCAAGATCCTAAAGACGATGCGACTGCGATTACTGCACGTACTCGGATTGGTTATCAGTCCGGGGATTTTTCTGGATTAAAAGGCTATTTCGAATTCGAAAATATTACTGCCATTGTTGATGACTACAATTCAACCACTAATTTCAAAACTGAATATCCGGTGGTTGCCGATCCTGAGGGTTCTGAAGTCAATCAAGCTTTTGTGACTTATGAGGGGGTTAGCGGCCTTCTGGTTAAGCTGGGCCGGCAACGCGTGATCTTGGATAATGCCAGGTTTGTGGGTAATGTGGGATGGAGACAAAATGAGCAAACCTATGATGCGGCTTTACTCAATCTCAGCATGATTGAAAATCTGTCTGCCAGTTATGCCTTTGTTGATGAGGTGAATGATATATTTGGCAAGAGTGCAGAAACCGATACCCATTTAATTAATGTGTCGTATAAAGGATTGCCGAATGCAAAAATAACCGGTTATGCCTATTTGCTGGATATGGAAACCGGTACCGACACTCAAACCTTAGGCCTTAGCGTTAACGGTAGCTTTGCAATTAATCCATCGGTTAAAGCAAAATATGCCGCCGAATTCGCACAAATGGGCGACTATGCGGATAATGATTCCGGTGAGGATGCAAATTATTATTTAGTGGAGTTGGGTGGCGTTTTTAATAAAATAGCGGCGACCTTGGGATACGAAGTACTGGGCGGTGATGGCACCACCAGTTTTCAAACGCCGCTGGCCACCAAGCATAAGTTTAATGGCTGGGCGGATAAATTTTTAGGCACACCCAAGGACGGGTTGGTGGACACCTATTTAACGGTAACAGGTAAGCTGCAAGGGATAAAATTATTGGCCACCTATCATCTATTTTCTTCAGACGAAGGTGGCGATGATTATGGCAGTGAAATCGATTTGTTGGCGGTTAAAAAGTTTGGTAAGCATTATACCGCTGGTTTGAAATATGCGAATTACATGGAAGGTGATTACGCAAAAGCCACAGATGCCAGCAAAATCTGGTTATGGGGCGGCCTTAAATTCTGATTTGTTTATATATCAAAATCAAACAACCTCAGCGATATTCTGCTGAGGTTGTTTGTCATTGCTTCCCATCGACGTCTTGCCACCATTGTGGTGCGTACCTACCATCGTTGTTCACAGCTTTGGTGCATTAAGACTTCCTGATTGATTTTTTATGTGCAGGCTTATTTTATAATGCCTTGCAAAAACAATAGGATAATTCTTTATTTCAAATATGGCATTGATTCTGCAGTTGTATAAGCAAAATAACTTTGCCAACGGCGGTAAAGTTTACTGACAAATACTCAAACCAATGTTGGTTTGAAATCGGACAAAGGCGTCCCCTGAAATTCTATGGCTTATGCCATCGGGTTTGAGTGGACGCTTTTTTTTTGGATGAAACGACGGGAGAAATAAAACCTATGTATAGAATAGAAACAACGCAAGCGGCGAGTATAAAAAGAACCAGGCGAACGTTTTTACAACAATCGTTATTATCCGTTGCCACCGTTGCTGCGTTAAGTCTTGGGTTAGCGCAAAACAATGTCAGTTTTGCAGGGGTTGGAGAACCGGAAAAAGAAGATCTAAAGTTCGGTTTTATCAAACTTACCGATATGGCACCGTTGGCCATCGCCTATGAGAAAGGCTATTTCGAAGATGAAGGTTTGTTTGTCACCCTGGAGGCACAAGCCAACTGGAAAGTTTTGCTTGATCGGGTGATTGATGGTGAACTCGATGGTGCTCACATGCTGGCGGGTCAACCCTTAGGGGCTACCATTGGATATGGTACCAAGGCACCTATCATTACCGCTTTCAGCATGGATTTAAATGGCAATGCCATTACCGTCTCCAACAAGATATGGGCTGAAATGAAAAAACATGTGCCCATGCAGCCCGATGGCAAGCCGGTGCATCCCATCAAGGCGGATTATCTGAAACCCGTTGTCGATGGTTACCGGAAGCAAGGTAAACCTTTTAAGATGGGCATGGTTTTTCCAGTCTCCACGCACAATTACGAGTTGCGGTATTGGTTAGCCGCAGGCGGTATTCATCCGGGTTTTTATGCACCACATAAAGGTGATTCCAGCGGAACCCTTAAAGCCGAAGCCTTATTATCAGTTACCCCCCCTCCGCAAATGCCTTCCACCATGGAAGCGGGAACCATTGATGGTTATTGTGTGGGTGAGCCATGGAATCAGCAAGCGGTATTCAAAAAAATCGGTGTGCCGGTGATTACCGACTACGAAATCTGGAAAAATAATCCAGAAAAAGTGTTTGGTGTCAGTCAAGCATGGGCAGACAAATACCCCAATACCCATATCCGTGTCGTGAAAGCCATGATACGAGCGGCAAAGTGGTTGGATGAAAAGAACAATGCTAATCGACCCGAAGCGGTGAAAATTCTGGCGAAAAGTCAGTATGTCGGTGCCGATTACGAAGTCATCGCGAATAGTATGACAGGTACTTTTGAATACGAGCGGGGCGACAAGCGTGCGATACCGGATTTCAATGTATTCTTCCGTTATTTTGCAACCTATCCTTATTATTCCGATGCGATCTGGTATTTAACACAAATGCGCCGTTGGGGGCAAATTTCAGAATATAAATCCGATAGCTGGTATATGGAAATTGCCAAACAAGTATATCGACCCGATATCTATGAAAAAGCAGCAAAAGCACTGATTGCTGAGGGTCACGTTAAAGCCTCCGATTTTCCGAATTTTGCTAAAGAAGATGGTTTTCGCCCACCACAAAGCCAATTCATTGATGGTATTACTTATGATGGCAAACAACCCAATGAATATCTGAAGAAATTCCCCATTGGCTTAAAAGATAAAACGGTACTTTAGTAAAAACCTCGCTATATCGGTGTGCCATCACTGGCTTTTGGTATACCGGTATATTTCAAAAAGATGAGGACGAATCATGACTGCAATCGCAATGAACTCTATTAAATTTATGTTGGGGTGGAGTATGCCATTTTTGAAATTTTTTAAAGGCGATATACCCAAAATAAATCTCAAACCTTTATTAATCAGCATGGGTGTTCCTATTGTTGGTATTTTGACTTTTTTAATGTTTTGGTCTGCGCTCGCGCCTAAAGTGGAAACATCGCTGGGTGCCATCCCCGGTCCCTTGCAGGTTTGGGAAAAATTCGGAACACTGGTGGACGAACACCAAGCGGAACGGGAAAAAGAACGTGCTTTTCATGAGCGCCAGGAAATACGTAATGAGAAAAAACTGGCGAAAAACCCAGATGCGGAAGTTAAAACACGTCCTTATACGGGCAAACCTACTTTTTTTGATCAGATATGGACGAGTCTTTACACGGTATTAACCGGTTTTGTGCTCGCTTCTTTGATCGCCATACCCGTAGGCATTATTAGTGGGCTCAATAAAACTATTTATGCGGGAATCAACCCGATTATCCAGATATTCAAACCGGTTTCACCATTAGCCTGGTTACCCATTGTGACCATGGTAGTGAGCGCGATGTATGTGAGCGATGATCCAATGTTTGATAAATCATTTATCAATTCGATGATTACCGTGATGTTATGTTGCTTGTGGCCTACCTTGATTAATACGGCGGTGGGGGTCGCGAGCATCAGTCAGGATTTAAAAAATGTGAGCAAGGTGCTTCGCCTGAATTTTTTCACCCATGTATTTAAAATCGTTGTACCTTCCTCTATACCCATGATGTTCACCGGTTTACGTTTGTCATTAGGCATTGCCTGGATGGTATTGATTGCCGCAGAAATGCTGGCGCAAAATCCAGGACTGGGTAAATTTGTCTGGGATGAATTTCAAAACGGTAGTTCCAACTCCTTGGGTAGAATCATGGTGGCGGTGATTGTGATTGGGTTGATTGGTTTTATGCTGGATCGCATGATGTTGAGCTTACAAAAATGGGTAAGTTGGGATAAAAATGCTGACATTCGCTAAGGAATAGGAGAGAGAAAATGACACAGGAATATTTGGAACTCACACAAGTTTCTATGGAATTTCCAACGCCCACTGGGCCGTTTAAAGCGCTGGATAAGGTCAATCTAAAAATTAAAGAAGGGGAATTTGTTTCTTTGATTGGCCACTCGGGATGCGGCAAGTCGACGGTATTAAACATTGTTGCCGGACTCTATGAAGCCACCGAAGGTGGCATTATCTTAAAAGGCAGAGAAGTGAACGAACCCGGGCCTGAAAGGGCGGTGGTGTTTCAAAATCATTCCTTGTTACCTTGGTTGACGGCTTATCAAAATGTTGAACTGGCGGTTAAGCAGGTTTTTGGTGGCAAAAAATCCAAGCAGGAAATGAAACAATGGATTGAACATAATTTGCAACTGGTACATATGAGCCATGCCATGCACAAACGACCCGATGAACTGTCCGGCGGCATGAAACAACGGGTAGGCATTGCGCGGGCCTTGGCCATGGAGCCGGAAGTGCTACTCATGGATGAACCGTTTGGTGCGTTGGATGCCTTAACGCGAGCACACCTGCAAGATTCCTTAATGGAAATACAAAATGACCTCAACAACACCGTGATCATGATCACCCATGATGTGGACGAAGCGGTATTGTTGTCAGACCGCATTGTGATGATGACCAATGGGCCAGCGGCCACCATTGGCGAGATACTCGATGTCACACTGGCCAGACCACGCAAGCGATTGGAGTTAGCCGATGACCCGCAATACAATCACTACCGGGCAGAAGTCCTAAAATTTTTATACGAACGCCAACGAAAACCGGAAGAAAAAGCGGCCTAAGATTCATTGCGAGGCATCTGGTTTGACTGGTAAGTTATTGGCCAAGTCAGATGCTATTTTTCATTTTATCTCATAAGTATATGTAGGTGAAATCTTACGAAATTTATAGCGAATAACTTTTATAAACTAGTCGTACCTGGATTTAAAATAAATTTTTTATTTAGAGAAGTGTTGCTAAATAGTGACGCTTATCCTCACTTCCATCCGATCACAATATTTCTGATTCGTCTTTCCCGCCTATAAATCAATGAACTAAAAAATTGGCATGTTAATCGCCTAGTGATAACTTGGGATCGAGTCAATTAGAGAATATTTTTAATTTCACCTTCGATTCATAAAACAATAATATAACTTCCCCTGGGGCCATGTTTCACTACGGGTATTCAACAATACGGTTTTGAAATAAAAGGCCAGGGATTCATACGAATTCGGATATCTCATCAGTTCGTGAAGACGGCTTGAAGTTTTCATGAAGTTTTTGTGACATGAGTGGAATATCTGACTTAACGACTAAATAGACTTAAAACTACCTCGATAAATTAGACTTTTTTGTCGTTAGGAATGGGTTAAATTCATTCCTAACGACAAAAAAATCATAATTCGCGATAGCCTTTAATTCTATTCATGGAGCAGATTTATGAGTGGTTCTCCACATGCGTTTTCAATCAATAATATCTTAGCTTCTGTCAACAGACCTTACTCTTGTGAGCTTATACAACCCAGTCAATTGGATAGTGCTAAAATTGCTTATTCGACTCGACGAGTTCCGCAGGCGTCGATGGTCACCTTATTAAGCGGTGATATCACGCCTTGCGCAGGCGACGTAATACTCGCGGAAGTGCAATGCATTGGTCAACATCAACGTATCGAGCTGGTGAGTGGCAGACGTGCGCCTTTATTTCATGGCGATCTGGTTGTCGTCTGTTATGGCAATCGTTATGCACCGGATCAGTTTGAATCCATCGTTCCTGAAAATTTAGATACTTGCCACTTGGTCGCCGGGGGAGGTATTGCTTCACAAACCCTATCTCGGAGCAGTAGGGTCAAAGCGGCGACAGAGATTAAGCCATTAGGTCTCATGGGAGACTCGTTGGGTCATCGATTAAACCTGGCAGATTGGGCGTTACCACTCAACCCTAATCAAACCGCTCGTCCCTTCACCATCGCTGTTGTTGGCACCGCAATGAATGCAGGAAAAACCACAACAGCAGCGCACTTAATCAAGGGTTTGAAACGCGCAGGAATGAATGTGGGTGCTGCCAAAATCACGGGGACAGGTTCAGGTAGGGATGTATGGGCGATGCTTGATGCCGGTGCGAAACCTGTGGTTGATTTTACGGATGCGGGGTTTGCATCCACTTACCTTACGACAACCACAGAAATAGAAAATATTGCGGCACGTTTGACCAATCATCTTCATGATTCGGGGGTAAATGCAGTTGTCTTAGAGATAGCCGATGGGTTATTGCAGAGGGAAACCGCTGATTTATTACTATCACCTAATTTTCAAGCGTCGATCGATGGTATTTTGTTTGCGGCAGGTGATGCTTTAGGGGCGGTGGGTGGTGTTAACTGGTTACAGCAACATGAACTACCCGTATTGGCCGTAAGTGGCGCGCTGAGTGCTTCACCGCTTGCCAGCCGTGAAGCAGCAAAAGCCACCGGTTTACCCACCCTCGGTTTGGCGCAGTTGTCCGCCGCCGACATTCACGATGTTCTTATGGAACGGCTGGGTAATCGGCTGATGAATCGTAACACCTAACCATGTTTATTCCCTCAATATTGGGAGGTCGCCGCACTAGGCTGATGTATCGGCTGGTGAGTAACGGTATGGCTCAGTCTGCTGCCATGGTCGCTACTGCCTGGTTGATACAGCAAACCTTTGACCGATTCATTACTGCGCCTCAATCAGAACCGATCAGTGATTTAATATGGCTTGGCTTGGGTTTATTGGCCGCCGCCATCTGTATTGCATGGTTACGCATGGTAGAGCGCACTGATGCCGAGCGTCTTGGACAGGACTATATTCATCAGCTTCGTTTGAATTTATTTAAACACTTAAGCGCGATCGCGCCACGTTCCATGCAAAAGCGTAGTCGTGGTGGTGTGATGTTGCGTTTTGTTGGGGATTTAACGGCGCTTCGTCAGTGGGTGAGTCTTGGTGTTGCGCGGCTTAGTACTGGCAGTATTACCTTATTAATGACCCTGTCAGCATTGGCATTCATTAATGCATCATTAGCGATGAGCGTTGCTGCTGTGCTCATTGTGGGGGCAATATTAGCTTATGTACTAGGCATCCGTATGGAAACGGCAGTCAAAGAAGCTCGACGCCGACGCGCCTATCTTGCCAGTAATGTGAATGAAAAAATAGCTTCGCTTGCTGTGGTACAAGCCTTTGGCCAAACACGACGCGAAATACGGCGCGTGAATCGGCAAAGTCAACGCTTAAAAAAAGCGATGATCGCACGCGCAAAAATCATCGGTGGGTTACGTGCTGGAACCGAAGCAACTACGGCGTTGGCAAGCAGTGCGGCGCTTCTGTTGGGAGCCGCGTTAGTGAATGCCAATCAAGTCACACCAGGTACAGTGGTGGCTGCCATGAGCATTGTTGGTTTGCTAATTCCTGCCTTGCGTGATTTGAGTCGAGTCCATGAATACTGGTATGGTGCAAAAGTGTCACGGGATAAAATCCAGCAGTTCCTCAATACACCCTATTTTCTATCCGATGTAAAAAATGCCATTGAGTTACCAGATGGTCTGGGTGGCTTGCAATTTAACGATGTTAGTTTGTCGGGCGCTATCAAAGAGATCAACGCCACCGTGCAAGCCAATTCAATCGTTGCGCTGGTTGGCCCTAATGGTGCGGGAAAATCGACGCTTTTATCACTCGCCGCAAGATTTATCACACCAACTCATGGCAATATAGTGCTTGATGGTCAGGATATCAGTACGGTTTCATTATCATCATTACGCAATGCCATGGGGATTGTCGGCCCTGATTTGCCTTTATTGCGTGGTACCATCGATAAAAACCTTCGCTATCGTTGGCGAGATGTACCCGATGATGAAGTGGCACGGATCGCTGCCTTGTGTGGTGTGGATAAGATCCTTAACGATTTACCTCGCGGTGGAAAGACGCGCCTCAGTGAAGGAGGTGCCAATTTATCCGTGGGTCAACGGCAACGTATTGCATTGGCGCGTGCCGTATTAGGACAGCCTCGCTTACTTTTGTTAGATGAAGTCGATGCCAATCTTGATCCACCCTTCATGATGGCATTACGAAATATACTTTGCGGTTATCAAGGTAGTGTTTTACTGGTGACACATCACCTGGAAACATTGTCATTGGCCGATACCATATGGTATCTAGAGGCTGGCGAATTAATTGAAATCAGTACGGCTTCGGAATTTTCTAAAGGTGATGGCAAAGCCGCTCAGTTTTTCAATGGTCCACGGAAGATGGCATCTTGATATAATGAATTTATTATCGCAGTTTGACTCGGTGACATCCGGCGCGGCTGTCGTAGACACTGCGCCCAGCATGACAAATGTTAAGGTCTTGGTTAATGATGCCATCCATCAACTTTCACTAACAACAGACCACAGCCAAGCGTATTTTCTTTACCTGCCAAAAACCATCAAAAGTAATACGCGAATAATTGTTTCCATACATGGCATTTCCCGTAAAGCCCTGTCTCATATTCATCATTTCAAACGACTGGCAAAACGTCACAATGTGATCTTGGTCGCCCCTATTTTTTCGAAAGAACGATTCCCAGACTATCAGCGTTTGGGTAGGGATGATCGTGGTTTACGTGCTGATTTTGTGCTCAATGATATTATTGCAGAAGTCAGCAAATTAACTGGGGTATCATCAAATCTATTTTATTTGTTCGGCTATTCTGGAGGTGGGCAATTTGCACATCGTTATGCACTGGTTCACCCTGAAAGAGTCGCGGGTCTTGCCGTTGGTGCTGCCGGTTGGTATACCTATCCAAATTCGGCGCGTCGATATCCGCATGGCACCAAATTATCGCCAAAGCTTTCCAATGTGAATTTTTTATTGGATCCGTTCCTGAAAATACCGGTGAGTGTGTTTGTTGGTGAATGGGATAATGAGCGTGATATGGCACTGAATCAATCAGAGCGAATTGACCGACAACAAGGGTTAACTCGGCTTGAGCGTGCAGAGCGCTGGATAAATGCATTACGTCTCGCGGCAACAGCCAAGCAATTCAATACAGCGTATCATTTCGAAATACTGGCTAACGCTGGTCATTCTTTTACTGCTTGCGTTAAGTATGGCAATTTGGCTCACCGCGTATTCGATAAATTATTGGGGGCTGCGGTACAGGCCGGTGAGTCATCCAAAGAAATTATGGGCGACAAGGTACATTTTCTTAACCACTCAACGAACCGTTAGTGGCGTTATGATAAAACCAAAAAAATTATTTTTATTATGGGTCACAACGCTGATTCTGATAATCAATTTCCCGATAACTCAAGCGGCAAGCGCCAAAGTAAAACTTGACCACGGATTAGTCATCGAGTCTCGTGATAAAGTGATTTCACTGCGCATTGGTGGGCGTATTCAAGGTGATGTGGCATTATATGATAATCAGCAGACCAAGCTGGGTTCTGGTACCGAAGTCAGGCGAAGCCGACTATTTATTTCGGGGTCGTTACCTAATGATTGGCGTTTCCGGACAGAGTATGATTTTGCGCATAATGAGGTGGGTATTAAGGATGCCTGGATAGGCTATCAAGGTCTTGAGAACGTTAGTTTGAAATTTGGCAATATTCAAGAGCCACTGGGTTTGGAGCAAGCCATTAGTTCTAATAACACCACTTTCATGGAGCGTGCACTGCCCAATGCCTTGCTTCCTGGTTACAAACTCGGCAGTGCGATATATAGTCGAGGGAAAAATTGGAGGGTTTCCGGTGGTATCTTCGGTGATAGTGTGGCGGCTTCCAACGGGGAAGATGATGAAGGTTGGGGACTGGTGGCTCGTTTAACAGCCGCCCCCCACTATAAAGACGACAAACATGCACTGCACGTTGGGGTCGCTGCTGAAGTGCGAAAGCCTAATGAACAGCAAAAAGTGCGTTATCGAGCGCGCCCAGAATCACATGTGAGCGGGCGGCGACTGGTGGATACCCGTACCATCAAGGCGGTAGATAAAACAATGACACGTGGACTAGAAGCCGCCATTGTGCAGGGGCCTTGGTCTTTGCAAGGTGAATATATTCATGTGGATATCCAGCGTGATAATGCGGAGACACTGGCGCTTAACGGTTGGTATATATACGGTAGCTGGTTGATGACAGGCGAATCCCGTCGCTACCGGGTTAACAAGGGTTCTTTTCGACCCATTAAACCCAAAGCGAGTTATGGTGCCTGGGAATTAGCATTACGATATAGCAGGCTTGATTTATCCGACAAGGATGTTCACGGCGGTAAACAAAGCAATGCGACCATTGGCATGAATTGGTATGCAAGCAGTAATGTTCGATTGATGATGAATTATATTCATGTGAGAGCCAACCCTAATAGGGACGGTGTGCAAGAAAGACCCAAAATAATTCAAGGCAGGATTCAGCTGGTTTTTTAAGATTTGGTGCATAAAACTCACCCTGCCAATAGGGAAGTACTACCTATTGGAATGAATTGGTATAAAATAGCCGTTTTGGTAATAGTTTGTCATTAGGGCGGGGAATGAAAAAAGTCGATGTAGTGATTGTCGGTGCCAGTGCATCGGGTTTGATGTGTGCTATTGAAGCGGGCAAGCGTGGTCGTAAAGTCATGGTTTTGGATCATGCCAATAAAGCGGGTAAAAAAATATTAATGTCGGGAGGCGGGCGTTGCAATTTTACTAACTATCATGTCGATCCTGAGAACTATATTTCACATAATACGCACTTTTGTAAATCGGCTCTCAGTCGTTATACGCAATGGGATTTTTTAAGTTTGGTGGAACGCCATGCTATTGCTTTTCATGAAAGACAGCATGGTCAGCTGTTCTGTGACAATAGCGCAAAAGATATCTTGACTATGTTGTTAACTGAATGCCAACAGGCTAGCGTGAGCATTCACCTTAAGACAAAAATTGAAAGCATTGATTTAGTATCGGAAGATCAGTTTAAAATACGTTGCAGCCTGGGTGAGTTGGTTTGCCAATCGTTGGTAGTGGCGAGTGGAGGGTTATCCATTCCAAGCATGGGAGCGAGTCCTTTCGGGTATCGATTGGCTGAACAGTTTGGCATGAAAGTATGGCCAACATCAGCGGGTTTAGTCCCGTTTACCTTGCAACCGATAGATAAAGCCAGGTTTGCCGAACTGTCAGGTATCGCCGTGGATAGTATTGTCAGTAATCAACGACAGCAATTTCGAGAAAATATTTTATTGACCCACCGAGGGCTGAGCGGACCTGTTATTTTGCAAATCTCATCCTATTGGCAACCAGGCGAAGCCATTGCTATTAATTGGCTTCCTGATTTGCTGTTATTTGATGAATTGAAAATATTACAACAACAGCAGCCACAGCTGAGGTTAAAAACGATTTTAACAAAGTATTTACCTAAACGGCTTGTCGAAAAGTTATTGGATGAGCACGACATTGATATTCCATTGCGGCGTTTCTCACATGAACAGTTTCGAAAAATTGTTGATCAACTCCAGCATTGGCTGATTAAACCTAATGGCACCGAAGGGTATCGAACCGCTGAGGTGACATTAGGTGGTGTCGATTGTGACGCTATTTCCTCTAAAACTATGGAAAGCCATGAGGTAAAAGGTTTGTATTTTGTTGGTGAGGTGCTTGATGTGACAGGCTGGTTGGGGGGGTACAATTTTCAATGGGCATGGTCTTCTGCCTGGTGTGCGGGACAATATGTTTAATGTGCTGAAGGAAAGTCATGGATATCGTTCTCTACATCGCTTGTTGCATGGGTTTTATTGGCGTGCTGTTGATATTTTCTTGAAACATTTTACGTAACTGCGCACTGTTTTTTCGTATATCAAATTCTCGTTCGATAAAAGATCGAGCTGATGCGGCGAGTTTTACCGGTAATTGTTCACTGGCAAGTATGTATTGCAGAGCATTGGCTAAGTCAAACGGTGAATGTTGTGGAATCAGCAAACCGGTCACATTATCATGAATTACTTCTGGGATTGCTGATATATCGGTCGATATGCAGGGCGTGCCCAGCGCCATGGCTTGTAATAAAATATTAGGAATTTCTTCGATGTTGTTATCCTTGCTCGTTATATAGGGGGCGGCTAAGACGGTTGCTTGGTGAAAGTATTGATGAATATCACTGACTGAGTCTGGGCTGATGATTTCTATCCAATTGATTAAATCGAGCTGCTCTACCAGTAAACGAAATTCTTTTACTAACGTACCATTGCCAATGATTTTGCATTGAAAACGTATATTGCGATCACGCAGAATAGAGCAGGCGTAAATCAAATCAGAGAACCCGTTTTTTTCGACTAAATCACCGATACCGATGATCAATGGTTGTCGTGCAGCAGGCGTTTGATAGTGATGCTGTGTTAAATCTAAGCCATTATATAACCTAATGACTCTTGTGGTTGAATTGTTATAGATGGTCATGAGATCGTTGGCGTGATAGTCACTAATCGCAATTGCCGAGGCTGCATCTAAGTTGGGCGCGATAGGGTTTGCGGTCATTGCGTAATGGAAAGTGTTTTCAGCATAGGCGGTAAAGCTATAGCTGATATTTGCAAAATAGGCCGCTAAGCGTGCGACGCGAGTGGTTGATCCGGCATAATGTGCATGTAGGTGTTGGATACCTTTTAAACGTGCCAGGTAGGCAATCTGCATGGCATGATAGACATCTTGGTCCAATGCGTTATTGGTGCGATTGAGTTTTTCCCAGCAATCAGGAAAGATGCTAGTGAGCTTTTTAAATATATCTCCAAAATTAACTATCTGCTCATTGTCTAAGGGGTAATAGTTAACGTTTGTCCGATATTTGGCTATTTCTTCTTGGAAAGGATTTTCTGGGTTTGATGTTAACGAAAACACATCGATTTTCACGTTGGCATTGCCATGCGCAATAATCTCATTAGCAATGGATGAGATTGAATTACACGGGTAATTCCTGATGATATAACCAATGCGCAAGTCAGTTTTTGTATTCAACATAAACAATTCCTAAGAAAAATTCTTGTGGGATCCAGGTCTCAAGCGAGATTAAATGATAGGCTGCCCAATGTCGGTTCTAGCAATCACTCAATTATTTTTCACTTAACAATTCAGCATATTCAAATAAAACCTGCGTTAGACGAAACGTGACTCACGTATTTTGTGAGAGTTTCTCAACGACAAGGAAAAGTCTTATTCGTTTTTTATATTAATGACTTATTATTGGTAGAGTTAAGCAAAAATATGTGCGTATGGGCACGTGTGAAATGGTTTTTGTTATCGTATCTTGAATGTATCAAGCATCATGCCAAGTTGAATTAGTTATTATTTTTCATAGCTTAATTTGAGTTGTTGAGTAACAAGGGTGGGCGATGCAGGGTGATATCGTTGGGGATAAGCAACACGTTAGTCGCTGCTCACCTAACATCGCAAGAGAGGGGGGGCTGAATAAGACAAAGTTTAGTTTTTTAAAAAAGTTCTATATCATCTTCGTTGTTTTGCTCGGCCATATTTTTTGTATTGGAGAGTACTTCTTCAATGGTTTTACCCTGCAGAATGTCATCAAACATTTTTTTATCTGCTTCAAGGGTGTATTTGGATTTGATATTTGTTTGTAGAACTTGCCATTCCTGTGGGTTGTAGAGACGACTTTGATCTGAGACGAGCCCTGTTAAGGTTGTCAGGCTGTTGGAGACATGATTGAGTCGCTGAGTGAGTTTATCGTAGAACTGGAAGGCAATAATGGCAGTTTGTACTTTATCTGAGACATGTTCAAAATTACTCATGATGGTTGTTTTTTCTTCACTTTCAGGCAGGCTTTTACCTGCTCTAGCCATGGTTTCTACGGTTTCGATAATACTGGTAAATGAATTGCTCAAGGCGTCGATGGAGTCATCACCATCACGCATGGTATATTCGATCTGAGCGACAGCAAGATTCAACATCATGACGGTTTCTCTTATTTGACTCCAGTCTAAATCAGGTCGATTGGCTGTTGAAAAATTATGTTGTGCACTCATTAAATATCGCCTCATGGAATACATCATCCAAGACCTATCGGCATTGGAGCAGCAAATTGAGGGTTTAAAAGCAGTTAATAGAGGCTTCTCAAACCCTCGTTTAAAGTTCTTGATATGCGAACTATTTCAGTCTTATAGGGTGTTTAGTAAACAGTTCAGTTATCGGGAGGCTGGTTTTAGAACTTTAATGAGTCCCTTTTATTTCCGATAAGGCTTTTTCTTGTTTGATGTTTTTTTAGGCGTTAAACTGAACCAGTCGACCGACGTTATTTCGTGAAAATAATCGGCTTCATCAATAAGCAGCTGTGACGTGGTACTGGCAACCGCAGCGATTTCAACGCGGACCCCTTCTGACTTTAAATGGCTGACTAATTCGATATAGTCAGAATCCCCAGACATAATAATAATGGTATCGACTTTACTGGCAAGTTGGGTGGCTTTAATGGTTAACGGGATGTCGGCACTTTTGTGGCAAGGACGAACTGAGCCGTGATATTGCGTGTGTAAACGTTCTTGCAGTTTTGCTGAAATTTGTTTGCCTTCACGCAAATAGATTAACCGGTTGAGGCTGCGATTGTCGAGCAGCCGTGGAATGAGGCGATCAAAATTCAACATCATGTGGGGGTCTTTGGTTTCCGAATGGATACTGCGCTCGATGTTGTTGCCATCGACTAATATTGCAACGGATTGGCTGATAACCACATCTTCGGGTCGGTATTGTGTCATATATGTTTTTGCCTTGATTCAATCATTGGGTGCTTATTAAGCGATATTTTACTGTCACTAAGCTAGTGGGCTGCATCGTTTTAGGTAGGCAGTCTAGCGGTTTGCATACAGTGTTTCAGGTTGTTGATATTAGCATAAGTGCCATTGTCCGAATTATCACCAATGAACATATTTTGGAAAGGTGAATTCGGGTCCTATTTTGTTGCTGCATTACTCGTCTGATATAAGTTCAACACGGCCATAAACTATGGTTTTTCATTAAGTTGCGTTAACGACGTTTGCGGTTATTACGTCAGCGAGGCGACTAAATTTAATCCAAATCTAAGCATGAAAAATCTCATTTTATGCTGGCATTGAGTATGGCGTGTCCATAAAATTGTTATGCACTCATGTCGTCATCAATATTAGCTTGTTAACTTCTTGATAACCATCTTATTCGTATTTTTTTGGTGAATGTGTGAGCGGATCAATGTTGGTTTCCCGATTTTAACCTCAGAAGCACCACACGTTGATTTTTTTATGGTCGTGGCTATTGTTTAGCAATGGGCAGACAATAACCTCCTGGTTTGGCATTCCGACTTTATCTCGATAATTGCTTTAGGCGAATATAAACTAAATATGATTGCTAAATAGGGACGTTATCACTTCGCCCATTACTAGCCGGGTTGTCGCAACGCTTTCCACTGGTTGTGGGTTTGTTGGTTTTTCTCAGCGAGGGAGGAGGGGATGAAATTAGAGCTAGAGGTAAAATATGATAAACATAAAATTAATACGCATTTACCGCTGGTCTCATATAAGGTGCTTTACTAAGGAGTGAATAATTATTTACAAGATAAAAAATGATTGTCCTTATTTTGAGTGTAAACCAAAAAAAAAATTGACAACAATGTGTATTAAACGTTAATTATATCGACTCAATAATAAATTCGTGTATTTAGTCTAAAAACAAAATTAAAGTAATAATGTAGGGATTTAACTGGAGGGAGAGAGATACATGATTACATCATTGCAACAAACTGTTCAAAAAACCAATGAACTTCGTAATGCTTACATTGATCACGCTTTTCGTGTTTCTCGGTACATGCCCATGAAGATATCTTTCACGTCCGTGAAGGTTTGGATCTCGTTGCCGAGATTTGCACAACACCCGAAATGAAAGCCCAAGCGATTGAGGCTGTCCATGAAACTTGAGATCGTTTATTGTATGGTGTGGTGGCAGCGTTTGGTTTGACGGCCATGTCCTATGTGCCGATGGGCATTTTGGTGGATCAAAGTTTTAGCGAAAAACGTAAAGGGTTGGCGTATGCGACACTCACCAATGGGGCTGCCATTGGTTTTATGGTGTTGTCTCCGCTGTGGGTATTTACCCAGAGTTACTTTGCTTGGCATCAGGTCTATCTTTTTTTAGGGGTGCTTTTTTTAGTACCTTTGTTTTTTTGGTGTTTCGTTATTTGCCTGATGATCAAACCATAGGTAGTCTCAAAGCCGAAAAAAAATCCGCCTTCTCTTTTTCAGACAAAGTTAAAAGGGTTTTCAGTAATCGACCATTTTATGTATTAATGTTTGGTTTTATGGGATGTGGGGTGACTATGGCATTCATTGATGTGCATATGGTGGCCCACCTACAGGATTTGCAACTGACCCAAACCCAAATTAGTATTGCATTGAGTCTGCTTGGGGCGACTGAATTGATTGCTGGTTTTCTTGCCGACTGGATGTGTGACCGGTTTTCTAAACGTGATGTTATTACCGGCTTTTATCTATTACGTGCAGTCTCTTTAATTGTGTTATTGATGATACCCAATGTGATTGGTGTGCTTTTGTTTGCTGCTTTGTTTGGTTTGTATTGGTTCGTTCTGAGTGAACAAAAGCGCAGGAATAGTCGCTCTATGTTGAGTTTTTGTGATGGAAGAACGGGCGAAGACAGGCTGAAGGTGAGATGCCAAACAGGGAAGTTATTGCGTGCCCATTCCTAACTATCAATACACCATTGCCGCCACGGGGTTAGTGGCAGTTATTTCATGCGTGATATCTTTTGCACTGTTACCCAGTGAACCAAAACCGGCAGACATGCCTACATCTAGTACCCATTGATGTTTTGTATTAAGCGGATTTGGAATTGTGTCATGGTCAATAGATTGTCATGTGCGATGCGTTCATTGACGCCATGAAAACGTTTAATATCTTCGGGTGTGACTTGTAACGGGCGAAATCGATAGGTGTTATTGACTAGTGAAGCATAATGCCGAGAGTCTGTGCTGGCGATTAATAATGTCGGTGCGGTTAATGTATCAGGAAAAATTTCTCGCACCGTGGTGGTGATCGCCCGAAACCCTTCGCTGCGGATGGATGATACGCTCGAAGGTTTTATGGCGTTGCCTTCCTGGGTGATATGCACTTGTGCATCGTTAATGACGGTTTGCACGTGATGAATCACCTCATCGGTGGTATCGCCGGGGAGCAGGCGGAAATTGACACGTGCTGTTGCTTGGGTTGGCAGTACATTCGCTTGTGAGCTGCCTTCAAACATGGTGGCTGCCGTGGTGGTGCGAATCATGGCATTGGTGGAGTGTTTAGCCGACAATTGTTTTTCTAAAATGCTAGAAAATAACCAGCGATTGCTCAACACCGCTCTTTGCGGCCAGCGCATCTCGGGGGCTAAGGTGTTAAACATTTCACCGACTGGGCCACTTAAGTGTGCGGGTAAGGGATTCGCTTCCAGTCGGGTAATCGCTTGCGCTAAAATTCCCACTGCGGAATGTGGTGGCGGAGAAGATGAATGACCACCATCGCCCATGACTTGCAGTTTTAAGGTTAAATAACCCTTCTCAGCAATGGCGATTAACGCGACGGGGTTTTCTATACCTTGTAAAACACCATGGGTAATCGGCATACCTTCATCGATTAGCCATTCAGGTCGATAATCACGGCTGGCAAGTAGTTCGCTGATTTTTGTCGCTCCTTGTTCGCCGCCGATTTCTTCATCATGCCCATAGGCAAATAATAACGTGCGTTTTGGTTGAAAGTTTTGCTGGATGAGGCTTTGTATGGCAAATAACTGAGTGATAATTGCCGCTTTATCATCCATCGCACCGCGTCCCCAAATAAATCCGTCGCTGATGGTTCCTGAAAAAGGTGGATGAGTCCATTTATTGATCGTATTGGAATCCGCGCTTACCACATCATAATGTGCAGCAAACAGAATGGGTGGGAGGCTGCTGTCCTGGCCTTGCCAAGTAAATAACAGGCTATGTTCGTTGACAGTTTCATAGGTTAATGTTTGATAAACGATGGGGAATGTTTTTTGTAAATAATTTCGAAATGCCACATATTGGGTATAGTCAATGGTGGCCAAATTACGTTGCGATACGGTTTGAAAGCGAATGGCTTGGGCAAGTGTATTGACAATTGATTGTGGTGCAATATCAGGGGATTGGATCGCATTAATGGTGAGTTGATGTGAGTTGTTGCGCAGTGTATTAAAAAAAATGACGATGAAGAATAAACTAATAATGATTGCTAGCCCTTTGAGCGCATTTTTTATAAGTGGATTGGATGTCATGAACTGTTTATTCCCTTTGTCATGTGATTTTTATGTTTTATTGTTACCATCATACTAAATTGAAGTGAAATTATGCAATGCTGGAGTTAACCTTTAATGTTTCAAAAATATGGGGGATATTCCTAAATCTCAAGTGTTTTGGGTATAAAGCAGTGAAACGGTTTTGAAGCCTGAGTCTTTTTATTTAATACAAGGTGAATTCCGCTCGTATTAAAAAAACTAACGCGGCGTCGTTCATGCTATTCATCCCGGGTTGCAGTACATATTGAATATCGGGCTGTAACATTAACCAGTTATTGATTTGAACGGAATAGGTTAATTCGTAGATAGTTTCTTGAGTAAAGCTATTTAATTCGCCTTGTTCATCGGTGCCATTGGCATTAATGTAGTCGTCACTGAGTTTGGATTGGACAACCGCCGCACCTATGATATCATTCGGGCGTGATTTAAGTAGCCCTTTATAAACAACTCCGGTAGTAAAATATTGACTGTATTTGTTGATCCCTTCGGCTGCACGGCCGCCTTTAAAAAATATACCAAGTTTATCACCAAATGCTTTATCGATCACGGCGTACATGCCGCCTGTGCCGGCGACTTTGGGACCCTCATAATTGTCGTAACCTACCATCATGGTATCTTGCATAATTTTCACCATGTTTTGTTTCAGATACCAGGCACCCAAGCCGAATTTAAAATAACCCTTTTGTTTCGCAGTGCCTTGCAACCAAGCTAGCTCCGTCGCGGTAAATACCCCTTCGTCTTTATTTAATTTGACTGCAATCGGGTTAGTGGAATGATCGGGGAAACCATCAAATGCCACCGATTGCCAGGATACGTTTTCAGTAATTGAGGTTTTATACCAAAGTCCTAGCGTGGTATTGGGTGGATTTGAGGCCATGGTATTCCATAAAATTTCAGTGCCAATGCTGCCGATGCCACTGGTAAGAAATAATCCGGTGTAGTTGGATTTGTAAAAATCGGAACTGAGGTAACCGATACCCAATCGGACACTTGATTTGTTATAAGGGAAGCGATGCTCATACCATAACTCCAGAATGTCGAGTCCTGGCATGAGCCTATTGCCATCTAAACCCATAAAACTTGCGTCGATATTACTCACACTTCGCAGGTCGCCCACGGTGTTGGTTGGACTGTCTCCACCGCCGTAAATGGCATGAGCGACAAAGGTTCCATTATTCCACCAGCGCGCTTTTGCTGTATCATATTCGCCATAAAAATGGAGTAAATACACATAAGCGGAAGCTGAGGGGGGGGTTGAATTGGCCATGTCATCGTTGCCGTTCATGTCACCGCCCATGGACATGGCGGTTTGAGCACCACCGCTTGCTTTATAGATATAATCGACATCAAGGAATAATGAGTAAGAATAGGGTGAGGAATCGTCTTGCTTGAGAAGTGGCATAGGCTCCACTTCCGAGGTAGGGGGTTCTATGGTATTGACTTCGGTGTTGACTTCATCCAGCGAAGGGATTTCCTCGAGGATTTCCTCTGGGATTTCCACGGGACTCTCATCAAGGGTTTGTTGATTTTCTTCAATGATGCTCGTGTCGGCGTCAGTCTCGTTTATCATTGGCTCAGCTTGACTGTTTACCGGTTTGTCCGATTTTCGATTATTTTTTATCGGATCAAGGGATAAGTCAGGTAATCGATTGGCGCTATTTGGCAATTTGAATTCGGCGAAAACCAAACCATGACTTATTACCCACAAGCCGAAAAATAAACCCACACGTTTTATCAATTTATTATTTTGCATATAATTCTATAAAAATTTATTGTGCCGATAACAGAGAAATATTGGCAATTTAATAAGCTATTCTACATGAAAACAAAGTTCATCGAAAAATAAAAATTATAGGGTTGGTATAGGTCTGGACGTTAATATCCAATCAAGTGTAGGATGGGTGGAGCAAAGCGAAACCCATCAATACTACGCTGGAGTTGACATGAATTTACGAGACAAGATCATTAAATTAATGACGGCTGTCATTGTGATTGTGCTTTTGCTTAACCCGGAAACAATGCAAATGGCATTATTCATTGATGCGGTGGGTTTGGACATTCTGTTTTTGTTATTCGAAGTGCAATTATTAGCAATTGGCATTGCCGTGTATCATCGCACACTTAAGCCGTTTATTGGTTTTTTTGCTCAGCTTTTACCATGGCGTCGATTATTGTCCGCATGTTATCCTATTAAGGCGCATGCAAAAGCTTGCATTGTGATGAGCTTACCGAGTGAAACAACACTGATGCACGCGTTAGTGATTGGTGTCGCTATGGAATGAGCACGATTAGTTAGGAATGGGTTTTGAAATTAGCCATCATTTTTTTTCTTTGTTGTGAGGATAGATTTCTTGGTTACGTGTTATTGCATACCGAGAAACCTATCCATCACCAAGCTGTCTTGTGGATAAGGGTTTAGCTATTGACTGAAATGCGTTTTGGTTTGGCGGTGGCTCGTTTGGGAATGTTGATTTCAAGCACGCCATTGTTACCTTTTGCGCTAATGCGTTCTGCGTCGGCGGTATCGGGTAAACTAAATCGGCGATAAAAAACACCGGTTGACCGTTCCAGCCGACGATAGCCTTCTTTGTTCTCTTCAGATTCCGTTTTCCTCTCTCCTTTGATACTCAGCATGCCATTTTCCATGGTGATTTCGATTTCTTCTGGCTTAACACCAGGTAGGTCCGCATGCACAATAAAACGTTCAGGTTCTTCGACCACATCAACGGCCGGTGTCCAACTGCTGGTGACAATATCGCTGCTTTCTATATCAAATGGGGACATCCAATTTGAGAAGAGTTTGTTCATTTCATTTTGCAGTTGATTCATTGGGTGCGAGCTTTTTTTCACTAATGACATATCCAACCTCCTTGGTAGGTATTGTGAGGAAAATATCCCAACGTCCATGGATGGTCCAGCGGATGTATGTTGACACGTTGATGAAAAAATGCGCTGGTTGATGCCGCAGTCGTTTAACTTGAGCGATTTTTTTCAGCATGGACATTATGATTTTATAAGAATATGAATTATTTTTCACTCTTTATTTTGTGGGTTTAGCGGAGTTCAGTCATTGGGTTCTGGCTTAAGCTTTGCATTTGCTTTGCGTACGCTATGAATATATTGTAATACGAGGATTTTCATGTTGTTGCGCTTTCCTGCTTATGTTTTGTTTATGTTTATATTGCTGGTAGCGGGGTGCAGTTTTAGTTCCAGCTCTAGTGATCAAAATGACAATACAGCAACAACCGCCACCGATTCGGCAACGGCAAGCAATGGAACCGTGTTAACGCTCGCTTTACGCGATGCGGATGACAAATTGATCACAGCACTACAAACCGAAACCAGTGCCGTTGCGGTGGCCACACTAAAAGATGTCAATGGGGTAGCCATTGATGCGTTGTCTGTTAATTTTGCAAGTACCTTAGCCTCGCTCGCTCCTGCAGATGGTGTGGCTTTGACAAATGATGAAGGTCAGGCCCAAGTCACTGTTACCGCTGGAACCTTAGCCGGGCAAGCCGCATTAACGGCTGACATTTTGATAGAAGGAGAAACATTACGCGTCACTGTTAATTACGCGGTGTCGACAATCGCTGTTAATCAAAGTGATGCGGTATTGAATCTTAGCTTAGTTGGACCTGATGCTAATGAAACCAGCGCCATTAGCAGCGACTTACCAGGTACCTTATTGGCCACGCTGAGTGATGCGAATGGTAATCCGATGAAATCGGAGGTGATTAGCTTTACCACCGATGCCGCCTTGTTGAACCCCGCGAGCGGAAAAGTATTAACTGATGCCAATGGATTAGCCACGCTGAAATTGTTAGCGGGGGATGTCGCCGGTGCAGGCACGGTAACAGCGAGTGTGACATTGGCCGATGAAACGAGTACAACGGCGCGTTTAAATTATCAGGTGTTGGCCTCAGCCACCACCTCAGGTAGCAATCTGACGCTGCAATTATTTAATACACAAGATAGTATCACTTCTGTGATTCGTGCCGATGAACCCGGGGTATTGCGTGCGGTGCTGAGCGATGGCTTAGGCATTGGCATTGCTGGGGTCGTGGTGACATTTAGTACGGAGCTGGCAACACTCAATCCAACCAACGGCACAACGATTACCAATGCGGATGGCCAAGCCTCCGTGCAAATCATCGCCGCTAATGAAACGGGTGCTAATACGGTGAGTGCAGTGGTGACAGTGGGTTCAGAGCCGTTGACGGCGATTACCAGTTATGAAGTTCAACCACCGGCCATTCGCCTGGGCAGTGGTGTGGGAGGTGCATTCGTGGAGGGTGAATTATCACTGGCGACGGATGTGCTTTCGGCGGGTACGACAACCAGCGTGACAGCAAATATCGTAGATTTGCAAGGTGATCCATTTGAGGTACCGGTTAATATTAGTTTTTCTTCAAGTTGCTCAATCTCTGGCAAGAGCCTTATCGATGATAGCGTGACGACAGTGAATGGTCAGGTGATTGTTACCTATGAAGCCAATGGTTGTGAAGGCGTGGATATTATCACGGCCTCGGCACAGTTTGGCGGTTCCAGCCTTTCTGCTACCACACGCCTTAATATTAGCGCGGATAGTGTGGGGACCATTGAGTTCGTTTCTGCCACCCCGGCCATGATTGCTTTGCGGGGCATGGGTGGTGCCGGACTTGAACATACGTCAGAAGTCACATTTCGGGTGAAAGGTGTGCAAGGTTTGCCGCTGGCCAATCAGCAGGTCAATTTTAGCTTAAATACTGATCTTGGTGGTTTGAGTTTATTACCGGCTAGCCAAGTGACAAATAGCACGGGTTTGGTGAGCACGATTGTACAGGCGGGTGTTTTGCCAACCTCAGTCAGAGTCACGGCAAGTGTGGTTGATACCGATATCTCAGCACAATCCAATCAACTGGTAGTGAGTACCGGTTTTCCCGATCAAAACAGTGTCAGTTTAGCATTTTCCGTGCGTAATCCGGAAGCATTAAACTATGACGGTGAAGTCGTCACAGTGACGGCCCGTTTAGCCGATCTTTATAATAACCCGGTGCCTGATGGCACAGCAGTTTATTTTACCACGGAAGGGGGTGCCATTGCACCGCAATGTGAAACGACCCTGGGGGCGTGTAGTGTTACCTGGACCAGTCAGCAACCTCACCCAATCGATCACCGGGTTACGGTTTTGGCAACGGCCATTGGCCACGAGAGTTTCAAAGATGAAAACGGGGATGGGTTTTTTAATGATGCCGATGGTGAACCTTTTGCTGATCTGGGCAATGGCATCTATGACGAACCCTTTGTCGATAGCAATGCCAATAACTTTTTTGATGAACCCTTTTCGGATACGGGCAATGGCAGTTATGATTTTGGTGAATCGTTTGTCGATTATAATCGCAATGGACGATATGACGGGGCTGGCAATAACCCAGCAGGCGAGACGGATTATCAAGATCGCAATAGCAATGGCATATACGATGGTAGTGGTAGAATAGCCTCTGGCGATGATTTTACTGATTTAAATGGTGATGTCCAATTTGCTGCACCAGGTTTTGTCGACCTCTCCGAAGCTTATGTGGATGAAAATGAAAATAGCCAAAGAGATATTGGTGAGCCTTATCTCGATTTTGATTTAAATGGCCAGTTTAGCCAGCGAGACGGTCAATACAATGGGATACTTTGCCGTCATAACAGTATTTGTTCGTCGTTTAGTACCTTGCATGTACGTCGTTCGGCGATATTAATTATGTCTAGTTCTCAGGCTTATATCGTGGTGCAAGATACGGCAACGGGTGTAATTTATGGTTCCAATAATCCTTCTGTGTCTGTGCCTGCTGCCAGCATCATTGATGCGGTAGGTGGAAGTGTGAATCTTCGCGTGGTTGTGACCGATACCGCTGGGCAAACTATGCCTATGGCAACGACGATTGCTTCCACTGTCGATGTTGGAGAAATCGCGGGCACGGCAGATTTTACCGTGCCTGATACCACGACAACAGGACATGTGCTGGGTATCGGTATCAGTGATAATGATATCACAGTTATTGAAAATGGTTTTTTATCGATTACTGTAGCCAGCCCCAAACAAACAGAAACTGTCATCTCCATTCCATTGCGTATCTAGTTGCGCCTTTTTTATGTTATAAATTATTTCATGGTGATGTAAGTTCACGGAGAAAGTAACACGACCTGTCCATCATGACAAGATCTTTGTTAAGATGAATTAGTTTCTTTGTTGTTGTTAAAACCCATCAAAATTTTTCTGTTTTTTTAAATTCAATGAGCATGTTCTTCTATTTTTTGTGGATGATAAAAAATTAAAATTATTTATGATTGCTGCAGCGGTTTATGATAACACGTTGAATTAAAGAATATTACACGAGTTATTTGTGAAATAAGTGGCCGTTAAAAATATTTTTTAGGCTCTTTGTTAAATGCGTTATTGTTATTGGCATAGTTCTTCCAATGTGCTTATTCGTGTGAATTTGTATTTCATACATTTTATTGGATAAGTCTGTAAAAGGAAGTAAATATGCTAACTAAAATACTATGTTTAATAGTAATTACAATGGTTTTTTTCTTAGAGAATAGTGTGGCAGATAATATTGATGGAACAGTTGAGGGTTTGACCGAACGTCCCAATTTATTTCCCAGGTTTGATCGCTATCGGCAATCAAATCATATTCATCATCAGAGGCGTCGTGGAAGCAACACTAGCAATCAAGTACAGGCTAATGACGATGTTCGTGCTGATGACGACACGACTATGAGTGATGATGATCGTTCAGACAATGATGATGTTTCAACGAGTAATGAAACTAACAATAATGAAAATAAATGGTTTATACCCGCTGTTGGCTCAAGCTGGCATTGGCAGTTGACAGGTGAGGTGGATACTTCGCATAATGTCGATATTTATGATATTGATTTATATGATTCGCCCTTTGAATTGATTGAGAATTTGCAAAGTGATGGTAAGAAAGTGATTTGTTATTTTTCTGCGGGCACTTATGAGAATTACCGATCCGATATTGATTTATTCCCATCAAAGACATTGGGTAATATTGTTGGTGGATGGCCTGATGAGAGATGGTTAGATATACGTTCTTCAGTTGTGAGAGAAATTATGGAAATGCGTTTGGACTTGGCGAGTGATAAAGGTTGTGATGGCGTGGAGCCTGATAATGTTGATGGCTATAGCAATGACACAGGCTTCCTATTAGTTGCTGGTGATCAACTTGATTATAATCGTTTTCTTGCTGATGCCGCCCATCAGCGCGGGTTATCTATTGCGCTTAAAAATAATGTGGAGCAAGCCGAAGCACTTGTCGATTTTTTTGATTTTGCCATTAATGAAGAATGTCACGAATATGATGAATGTGATATTTTGAAGTCATTTACGGATGCAGGCAAAGCGGTGTTTAATGCGGAGTATGCTCAGCGTTATATTAATAATAAACAAAAACGCTCAAAAATGTGTTCAGAGTCTTTTTCATTAAAAATGTATACACTGATCCTTCCTTTGGATTTGGATGGTTCGTTTTATATGAATTGTGAAGATTAAGGATATTGATTTTTTGATTTTAAATTAAATAGGAATGGGCAAGCAACCACTTCCCGATGCGGCACATCGGGAAGTGGTTGCTTGCCCATTTTTCAGCCAGGCTTTTCAATTAAGCTGAATAATAAATCGATATCATTGATAAGCTCATCTCTCGGTACGTTTACCTTCGTTTTTATGATAAGACCTTGCAATGTACTATTGATAAACGTAGCTAACTTTTTGGTATTGGTATTCTGGTTTAATTCTTTGTTGTCGACGGCGCGGATAAGCGTTTTTTCAAATAATTCTTCAAACTGATTCCAGAAGTAGCGTACTTTATCTGCAATATCAGGATCGTGAGGACCGAGTTCGATGGCCGTGTTGTTGATAAAGCAGCCGTTCATCAGACCCTTTAGGCTATTGTCCACAATATATTCAAATAACTGACGCAGGTTATGCAGAGCGGGGCCGGGTGCTTCGAGTGCCTGTTTCATTTGTGTCAGACTGCTCTCAATGTATTGGTCGATGGCAGCAGCGAATAAGGCGTGTTTGTTGCCGTAGGTTTGATACATGCTAGCGCGATTAATGCCCATCTCATTGACAAGATCCTGCATTGACGTCGCCTCAAAGCCTTTTGCCCAGAACACATCCAGCGCCTTCTTGAGTGCCTCGTCTTTATCAAATTGTTTATTAGGTCCCGCCATATTTTTGCATTATAGCATGCTTAGGTATGCTTTTTTGTTTGATGTTATTCAATTAATTATCAATTATTTCATAAAGATAAAGTAAAGTTTTGATTTTATAGAAAGTTTTTATTGACATAAAAGCCCTAAAATGGAATGATTGTTCCAATGTGGAACGATCGTTCTGTGTTGGGGTAGGTAACGAAAACTGAAGCATTTAGATTTATGTATGCGATCAAGGAGAAAAGTGAGATGAAAAATTATCAGCAGCACAATTTTGGCGAGCTTAGCGAAATCAGTCAGTACACTTTTGCACCGGAAGGTACTCCCATCAACATTCCTGGTAAGCTATTTTTGAAAGAGAAGCTAGGGCTTACTTCCATGGAAGTTTCTATCAATAAAGATGTGCCCGGTACCGGGATGAATTTTTATCACCGTCATAAGAGCAATGAGGAGATATATATTTTTATCGCTGGAAAAGGGGAAATGATGATTGATGATGATCGTTTTGCGATTGGGGAAGGCTCGGTGGTGAGTGTTAAGCCGGAAGCAAAAAGGGCTTGGTGGAATACCGGTGATCAAGATCTTTATTACATTGTTGTACAGGCGCCTGTCAATGGTTTTAAGGGTTCCTCTGTTGAAGATGGCGAGTTAATTGAAGGGACAGTACCCTGGGTTTAACAGGGAATGGTCTGGTGATAGTTTCTCGATAGTTTTTCAGATCATAAAACCTGAAAAACTATCGTTGATGTTCAGGTTTCGTTTGTTTTTGTTCATTTTGATTGGGCAAGAGTGATATACTCATCATAAAGGTTTTAGGTAAGGTGGCGGAAATCGATAGCAAGTGATGGTGCAATAGCCGAGGATCTTTATACGGAATTTCCAAACCATGAGCAAAAGCTTAAAGATTGGTAAATTGATTCATCAGACACCTGTTGCTAAACGTTATGCATTAAATTCGCTTTGGCTCATGGTTGGTTTTCTACTTTCACCATTATCTTGGTGGAATGATCTGGTCGTTAACATACCTCTGGCCTATCTTTTTTCCGCTCCCTTTACTTTCATTCACCCGCAGTGGTTTTTACCGTCATTTGTCGTGGGCTATTGGTTGAGTAACTTGTTGGGTTTTATTTTATTGCACAAGGGCGCAGTGGGACTTGCCAGCCAACGGCCACGCAAATTGAGGGTATGGCGTTATGTCGTGATCGCGTTATTCTACACATTCATTATTGTAATCATGGGTTGGCTTGGGTGGATTCCCATGCCCACAGACTTAATGGCAATGATTAAGCAATGATCAGAAAAGGATCAACCGCATTTTGTGCAAAGTGGATGATAATTCATTTCGAAGGAAAGTGGCTTTTTTACGATGAGAAAGTGGGAAATAACATCTAACATTACATAATAATACGTATAATGTCTAAATTTTTATATTTTTTATACTTATCCTTGGTTGCACCTATTGCGTATAGTGAAGTATTACCTGCCTATTATGGTGACAATGGTTATTACAAATATTGGATGCCAGATGGCAAAATTAAATCTATTACCTCTAGTGATGGAAAAATATTTTTAGGCGGTGATTTTCAAGCGATAAAAGCACCCCGTTTAGGTCCATTGGGTCCATTGGGTCCATTACTATTAAATTTGGATACAGGCCAGGCTGCAGATTCGGTTGCAAATGTTCCCTATATGGGATTGTTTTCACTACCAGCGACTGATGGCAAGGATGGTTTCTATGTCTATTCGTTAGAAACTGATTCGGGGATTTACTCACCAGCCCATATATTAGCTAATGGCAAACGAAACACTTCTTTTGATTCTCTAGTTGAAGGAGACACGGTATCTCTGGATATATCATCGGATAAACAAACATTGTATGTTTTGGCTTCAGTGGTAAATAATAACGAAAGTAAAACATTATTAATAATAGATATCAATACCCAATCGATTACTAAACTAGCCGATTTCCCTCTTCATGGAATTAATCCATATACCATTAAAGTTTCGCCAAATAATCAACAGTTTCTAGTTCACGGGAGTGAAAATAACAATAATATATTAGCTCTGTTTGATATTGATTCTTCATCAATTACGCTTAGGTGGAAAACAGTTCTATTTCTTTCCAGCGGCAAGGATAACAGCGGCAGCCTTTGGAAGATATTATTTTCTCCGTCCGGCAGCGCTATTTATGTTAGTGGGCGATTTGCAAGGATAGCTAACACAATACACCAGAATATTGTGGCATTTGATGCGGTAACGGGAACCGTTTTACCATTTCATGTCGACATCAGTGCCAGTGGAAGGGTTCCAGATTTTACCATATTAAATCAATCTCAAAAACTGTATTTATTAGCAAATTATTTTGAAAGTTTGGACAAAATATTTGAAGTTGACTTATCCACGGGAAAAATCTTGAATCAATTCTTGTCAGAAGAACAGGCCGATTATACCGCAATTACCGCATCAAAAGATGAACAACATTTATATGTTTCAGGTAGAGGCAATGGTTATGTCGCCTCAGTGAGGCGAATTGAAATCAGTTCAGGAACTTATAAAACATACAATCCTCACGGTGAAAGTTGGCGAGGAGGATTTCCAAGTCAAATAATGCTAAATGACACTGAAAGTCATTTGTATATTAGCAATCCGCCAGACAATATTGGTGCAAAGCCAGTAAAATACATCAGCGCTTTGGATGAGGATACACTCTATCCCATTGACTGGACACCTGAATTACCTGGGCCTGTTGATGTGATGAAAGCGGTAGAAAAACATAACATACTATTGGTTAGCGGAAAAATTGCCAACGATGATCCTAAGCGTGAATTTAGTGACTATTATTTAGCTTCTGTTTCGATGAATTTGGATACCAAAGTGCTTTGGCTGATAAAATATCTGGGATATGACGAAAAGAATATTCTTGTTGCGACAGATACCGGCGAGATATTTTTAAATGAGTATTCAACGATAAAAAAACTTGATATAAACTCGGGGGACATTAATACCGTTATTCTACATCAAGACTATTCTAATGATGTAGTGTACGAAACAATTGAACACGCTACAATATCTTCAGATGGAAAAAAAATTTTTGCCGTTTCGCGCCGTCAAGATGACCATGATTACGTAATCCTTGCTTACGATATAAAAACGGCAAGTATTATTAATAGTTATCAATTGCGCGATGAAACAGAAACATATTCTTGTATTATCGTTCGTCAAATTTTGTATTCAAAAATAGATAATACATTGATTGTTTATTTTAACCATAATGAAATATTATTTCTTGATGCAGACACATTAGCTGAAAAAAATCGTTTTAAATTAGATATAAATGCAGAAAAAATACAACTCTCTTCAGATCAAAAAAGATTGTCTGCGTTTTCTTACTATCAAGATCAGTCTATGAAAGACATAGACATCTTATCAGGCAGTATTATATATGAAGCGTCATATAATATGATAAATAGATACCCGGATATTTATTCTATTACTGGTAACAATAAATATCGTGTATTTTACACTTCAGGGCGATTGCGAAGTGATATTAGGCTTTTTTACGAACCATTTGAGTTTTCTCAATCACGTGTAAAAATTATCAATGAAAGCAAAATTATTAAACCTGGAAATAGTTATGTTGATGCAGACCCTATTATTGAATTGGTTTGTGCCAGCAATGCTACAAAAAATTGTGAACACATATTATATTCAATGAATCAGAGTTGGCGATTAAATAAAATGCAAACTTATCATCAACCGATTCAGTTAAAATCAGGCGATAGCATTTTTTATTTGTCGATTGATGATGAGGGAAACTATGAGCCTATTCAAAAAGTAAAATTTGTTACAGATAAGAAAGCACCAGAAACAATGCCAGGCTTGCCTAGTGGCACATACAAAGATTCCGTTATACTGACATTGAATTGTAAAGATGATGGATCTGGTTGTGCTCATATCTATTTTACTATTGATGGCTCTGAGCCTAACATTAACGATGGTGAGCTTCACTTTTATGAACCTAATGATAATTTAGAAGAAGGCACGTATAGCTTTAACCACAATGTTTGGGTTATTCCGATTAGTGCCAAATTAACTGAATCAACAACAGTCAACTATTTTTCCATTGATAATGCTGGTAGACAAGAAGTCACTAAACAAGTGGAATACATCATTGAGGAAACTAAAAATAAGGGCGGGTTGCTTGCTGTATCGTATTGGTCGTTAGTGCTTCTTATTATTCTTATCGCAGTGCGTATTTTCACGGAGAGAAGATAGGGTTAGGTCTTACATTTTACAAATAAGCGACCCTTTTCCTGTTGTACTATTTACCCAAATTTAGGGTGAATTTTTCCCCCTGTAGCCACGCTTTGAAAAGTTTTAATTCGAGGGGGCGGTATTTGCCGTGCCTCAATATTCCGGCCCTGCGCTGGTCGAGATTATTGCTGATGTGGAATTAATTTAGGAATCACTTTACCCGAGGCCAACTTTTTTTGTATTCATATTGCCAAGACTTGCGCTGTAGGGTGTTACCATTTCTGGGCGACCCAGATAATATCCTTGGCCATAATCAACGCCGTATTGAGCAAGTAATTCCATGGTTTTTTCATCTTGCACAAATTCGGCAACAGTTTGCTTGTTCAGGGCTTGTGAAATTTCACTCATTGCCTTGACCATGGCTCTATCGACTGGGTTTTCTGCGAGATTTTTTACAAATCGACCATCAATTTTCACGATGTCTATCGGTAAATCTTTGAGATATGCAAATGAGGACATTCCGGAACCAAAATCATCCAGCGCGGTTTTACATCCAAGATTTTGTAGTTGGGAAAGAAAAATTTGGGCTCGATTCATATCAGCGATGGCGGCTGTTTCGGTGACCTCAAAGGTGAGTGCTGATGGATCTAGGCCCGTTTGCTTAAGTTTTTCCTGAATGACATCATAGATATTTGTGTTAGACAATGTCATTCCTGACAAATTGATTGCGTAACGAAGCTTGGGTGAATTTTTACGTTGCTCGATGAGTGTGTCGATGGCATTAGCAATCACCCAGTGATCGATATCGGCAGCAAGCCCGAACCGTTCGGCGGCAGGCAAGAATCCTCCCGGCATAATAATTTCATTATTTTCATCTAACATTCTTATTAATACTTCGTAACACTCTAGCTTGCGTGTACGCGTATTAACAATCGCTTGACAGGCGAGTGCGAAATGGTCTTTTTCCAACGCAATTTTTATGCGTCGTGACCATCCCATGTCGAGAGAAAGGCTATTCACATTTTGCTGGTCTTCGGTTTTAAATAAATAAACTCGATTACGTCCTTGGCGTTTAGCTAAGTTGCAAGCGAAATCGGCCTGAGACAATACTTCTTCTGCTGACTTTGTATTGTTATCTACCAACGCGATGCCAATGGAGCAACCGATGTCGATTTCTTTGCCACCGTAGAAAAAACTGAACTCAGCAATTTGCCGGCGAAACGCGTCAGCTGTATGGATTGCGTTGGCTTCGTAAGTGTCAAACAGTAATACGGTGAATTCGTCGCCTCCAAAGCGGGCGATGAGGTCAGATTTTCTGGCACGTTTACGTAATATGCTTGCAACCTCAATCAGTAAATGGTCTCCGGCTGCGTGGCTCATGGTATCATTGACATATTTAAAATTATCGAGATCAATGTATAACACCGCGTGTAAATGGGATGGGTGACGGATGACTTGTTCAACCACGCGCTCTAACTCATCCTGAAAATAGCTGCGATTATATAGATCGGTTAGACCATCATGTTCAGCCATTTTTTTAAAATGCTTCAGCATTTTTTTCCGTTCGCGCATGTCGAAAATGATTCCGGTAAAAATTTGTTTTCCCGGTAACTTGGTATCGCTGACTTTAAGGGAGACAGGGATGAGTTCACCAGATTTGTGAACGGCCTGAACCTCTCGTTCGTTGCCAATTATGTTTGACTTGCCGGTTAACATATATTGTTTGATGTATTGGTTGTGGGCCTCTTTGTGAGGGCCAGGCAATAACATATTAATGTTTTTTCCGATGCATTCTTCTGCCTCGTAACCAAATAAATTTTTTGCGGCAACATTAAAAGTTTCAATGATTCCTGACACATTGATGGTCATGATAGCCTCACCGGCGTTGTCCAAGATGGCTTCAAGTCGACGTTGACGATTGAGTACTCGTTCGCGCATTTCGTCAAAAGAGTCAACAATATCGCGGGTTTCTACCATATGGGTTTTTGGTAGTGGCGAACTAGTTTCCTCTAAGGTTTCTATTTTTATGGCGTTGGCTATTGATGACAAGGGGCGCCGTATGGAATATTCGAAGGCTAAAAAAGTTAATAAGGTGCCAATAACAAGAATGAGTGCAATTAAACCGAAGGCCTGAGAAAGTATGTTGGTGGTTTGGGTGAGATCTCTAACATCATCGTTAGCAAAGACATCGAGTTCTTTATCCATGGCATGCAAACTGTCCCATATGTGGGCAAGTTGTTTTTTTATTTTGTTTTGAAAAAGGGGAATGTCGGTGCGCCAGCTGCTGGAATGGTAGATGGATTTAGCTTTCTGGTTGTTTTGCATCCAAATCGCATATGACTGCTTCATGGTTTGGAGTGCATCGCTAAGTTCAAGGCTTAATAACTCTTGGTCATCGAGTTCTGTTAGCTGTTTCAGAGATTGTGCGATGCTTTCTGCGTATATATCGACATTATTACCCTGAGCTAACATGCCAGCTTCAGGTGAACCGAAGACTCCAAACCGGTTAGCGATATACATACGAAAAGCCGCTATCATTTTTGCCCAGTTGTAACGTACATCTGAGAAAAGCTGATAGGCAAGGATAGTTTGAGTTTGGTCCGTGTTGTTGTTTAGCATTTCAGTTGCAATGTCGGCGCTGGAGGTGAATGCCATATGCGCCCCTGACATCTTGTCAATGAGTTGATTGGCTGGGTATAGCTGATTAATATCTACCCGTATGGATAATATTTGACGAATGGCAGTTGATAACTTCGCTAACTCTGTTTCTATACTGAGTAAATTTATTTTTATATTGTCGCGCTGTTGTGCAATGGAGTGGTTTGAAAGACTTAAAAAATCGGCTGACAATTGATTGAGTAAATCAATCGTCTGTTGATGTTGTTGTGGATTGGGGGTTAATAAATATAATAATAGGGATTTTTCTGTACTGCTTAAGTTGTTTTCCATATGGAAAAGCTGCTGTTTTAATTCTTGGCGTAGTAGGGTGTGTTTAAGTGATTGGTCTGAACCTGCACCGACTTTTATATGGGCAGTCCAGGTGGCAGCGATGACGCTGATAATAAATAAAGAGGCAATCATCAAATAACGCCCACGGATGCTATCGAGGCGAAATATGTCTTTTAACATATGTACTAATTTCACGGCATGTTCAGTCGCTTATTTGTGAGTCATAGGTTTTTCTTTCAAGAAAATCCATGGCCTGATTTTGATAAATTTATCAAGCGGTGCTTGTTAAGCTCTCGTTTTTAAAAGAAAATAGTTTTACATTAGTATCTTATCGACACGGTGTAGAAAATATTTACTTGAGAGAGGTTTTTAAAGAAGCGGGTGGGGGAGGTAACTTTCTAATAATGAAATGATTTTCTGATGATTGAGAATCTCTTTCTTGATGTGCAAGGTTAACTCGACAAGGCTTCAAGCAAAAAGCGTGATTGTGCATGCAAAAAGGGCTAATAATTAGCCCTTTTTTAACTCGTAATATTGAGAGCAGTTTAATGCTTGCTCAAGCAGAATGAATCCTGTCTATGCCGCATTGAGCTACATGTTAAAAAAACCGCTATTTATTATTATGAAGTTCCCGTCTTGGCTGACTCCGACGTGGGGTCCAGGTTCAGCAAACCCAGTGTCTCTAGCAAACCCCGTTGCATGGGTTCGGTCGCCGCGTTGAGATCTCTCAAGCCATAATCAAGCCCTGATACGGTACGCAACGGGCGTTGCTTATGACTCATGGGGATCAGTCGTGTTATGTCATCGGCCACAACCTGTGGGTCGATGGCATCTTTGCTTTGGAAGAACGCTTCGAAGGAGGCGAGCATCTTATCCGGCGATTCAGCGACATCACCGTAATTGGCTAGACGGGTTTGGTCTTGCGGTTTGGGTGAACTGGTGATTAACGAGGTGCTAAACGGACCCGGTTCGACAATCACTGAGTCAATCCCCTGAGCGGATAGTTCATACCGATATGATTCGGCCAGCGCTTCGATAGCGAATTTGCTCGCGCAATAAATACCAAAATAGGGGAATACTAGGCGACCGGCCAGCGAAGTTACATGAATCAGTAAGCCCGAGCGCTGTTTGCGCATATGTGGTATAACAGCTCGGTCAAGCTGTGCAGGGCCATAAAAATTGACATCCATTTGTTGCTTGATTTGTTCAAGCGTATACGCCTCTGTGATTCCCACCATCATGATACCGGCATTGTTCACTAGCACATCGATCTGTCCTTGCTCATTCACAATGTGGTTAACAGCGCTTTCAATGGAATTACTATCGGTCACATCAAGCGCTAGTGGTTGCAAAGCCAGGCCCGCATGAGAGGATAGTTCTGTCAAAGCAGAAGCAACTGAGCTATTGCGACCGGTGGGATCACGCATAGCAGCATAAACCGTATAACCTTGGCGTGCTAAGGTTTCTGCGGTGAGTCGTCCGAATCCGGAGCTGCTTCCCGTGATCAGCACGACTTTATTTGACGGTGTATTCTGAGCTGACATTTTGTTTCTCCTGTTTACAGTGATGCCGTGGGTGATACCAAATCGGAATAGTGACTATTTAATGACTGAACAAAACGTGAATAGACATCATTAAAATCGGTACTAACTGAGTTTTTTACTGAATCGAGCGAGGCGAGTGCTTGACCCCACAAGCTCACGCGGGAATCGGTAGGGTAGAGATGTAATGGATAGCTTGGTTCGAGCAGATCAATGCGCATGAACAACGGCGCAAAGGCCGTATCCACCAGAGATAACTTGTTTCCATTAAAATATGAACCCTCCCCTAAGGTTTGCTCGACTTGTTTAAATTGTTTGGCGAGTTGGTTGCGGTAACGGGTAAACGTCTGTTCATCGTTTGCTGCCTGCATATGGTAATGGTTCATGATCATGTCGGAACTGAATTCGATCCAAGCTCGGTTTTTTGCACGTAACAAAGGGTCGGAAGGATGTATTGAAGGTGGACTAATTTGGTCGAGATATTCATTGATAACTGCCGACTCAAACAAAGTCGTGTTGTCGACGCGTAGTACCGGTACTTTGCCAAGGGGGGATATCTCGTTAAACCATGTTGGAGGATCAGCCAGATCAATGTAGGTCATCGTGTAGTCGAGCTTTTTTTCTAACAAAGTGATGACAGATCGCTGCACAAAAGGACATATCTTGAAGCTAATCAGTTCTGGTTTGTTAGGCAGCTGTGTTTTCATTAAAAATATCCTCACAATATATATTAGACCGGTCGTCTATTATTTGGGTAAAAAAATTTGAATTCTCAACGTGCCACAATGAATTTTTCCAGCATCACTTCACGAAATTGCTCGAGCGGTTTCCCCGATTTATCAATTTTCATGCGTAACAGTGCGCCTTCAAAGCTATTCAACAGGGTATCGGCTAACACCTTCGAAGCAATGTCCTGGCGGATGCTGCCATCTTGTTGTCCGCGAGTGATAACCGCTTCGAAAGCATCGCGGGTGATGTCCATGGAATGCGCGGCGGCGATACGGCAAGCCTCGCTAGTATCGCTGATTTCAGCACCTAAATTGCCAGCCAAACAGCCGTGTTTGTAATTGTCATCACGATGCATTTGGATCGCGCTATCATAAAATTGCAACAGCGCAGTCAAACCCGGTACATTTGCATCGGCAAAGACTTCCGTGAGACGTTGTTGGACGATGTCCGTATAATATTCAATGACCTTGGCGCCATAATCTTCCTTGCTGTCAAAATAGTGATAAAACGAGCCTTTGGGGATTTTGACCGTGGCCAGGATATCTTTTAATCCGATACCGTGATAACCGCGCTCGCTGAACAGCTCAACGCCTTGACTTAACAAGCGCTCTCGATTCAGTTCGGTTTTAGAGTATTTAGGCATGCGGTAAATAATACGACCGGTCGTCTAGTTTGTCAAGCGATGATGTTTGTTTAGTTTGATTGTGGTAATCATTGCAACCCTACCGATATTGGGCAGCCTAACGTTTGAAAATTGCAAAGAAAATAAAGATCAAATGATAGGCTGCCTAAATATCAGATGCTACGAGTATATCTCCTCAAGGTAAATCAAAGATCAGTGCTTCGCTGTTCTCATCACCGACAAACTCAACCACATCAATTGCTTTTACTGTTGCGCCATCACCTTCACTCAGCTGTTCACCGTTGATGCGAATGGCACCCGAGACAACATGTACATAAAGCGTTCTGCCAGATTCGATGGTATGTGAAGTCGCTTGGCTCACATTCAAACGTAGCTGATATAAACAAGCCTCCTGATGAATCAGCAATGAACCATCACGCGCATCTGGAGAGGCAATTAATTGCAAACCCTGTTTGGCCTCAAACTGTTTTTGCTGGTAGCCCGGCTCGATGCCATTAACATTTGGTTGAATCCAGATTTGCAAAAACTCCAATGGTTCAGTGGTTGATGGGTTGTATTCACTATGGGTCACGCCGGTTCCTGCGCTTATGAGCTGGAATTCACCTGACGGTAATTTCTCCACATTGCCCATGCTGTCCTTATGTTCAATCGTGCCTTTTTTGACATAACTGATGATTTCCATATCCTGGTGTGAATGGGTGGCAAACCCATTGCCTGGTGTGACTTTGTCATCATTAATCACCCGCAGCGCTGAGACTCCCATATGCTCGGGGTCGTAATAACTGGCAAACGAGAAAGTATGGTGACTCTGTAACCAACCATGGTTGGCTAAGCCACGCTCTTGGTTGTGTCGAATTTCAATCATGATTCACTCCTCTGGTGTATTTGTTTCACTGAGATCAAGTATATATGCTCGAATTTAATGAATAAATATGCTATTAGTTAACTATTTGTTTCTAAAAAGTTGACAATATGAATCGATTAAACAGTATGGTCATCTTTGTGGAGGTGGTGAATGGCGAAGGTTTTACCGCCGCGGCAGAAAAAATAGGGCTGTCTCGCGCCCAGGTCAGTAAATCGGTGATGCAGCTCGAAGCGCATCTGGGCACACGTTTACTCAACCGTACCACGCGTCGGGTCAGCTTGACCGAAATCGGACGTATATATTATGAGCGCTGCAAGGCCATATTGCATGATATTGATGAAGTCGAAGGCATCGCTCGCGAACAAACCAGCAAACCTCATGGTCGATTAACTTTAAGTGCGCCTACTTCATTTGGCCTATTGCACTTGAACGAGGTGATAACTCAGTACCTGCAACAATATCCCCAAGTGCAGATATCCCTGAGTCTTGCCGATCGTTTTATTGATGTGGTCGCAGAGGGCTTTGATCTCGTTATCAGAATTGCAGAGCTGGAAGATTCAAGTTTGATTGCCCGTAAAATCGCACCATGCAAGCGTGTATTTTGTGCCTCTCCCGATTATCTTCATCGACAGGGTATTCCCAAGGTGCCACAAGATCTGGCGATTCATCCTTGCCTGATTTATTCAAACGAATTAAAACCAGATACATGGGTTTTACATGGCCCTGCCGGTATCGAATCCATCCGAGTTAATGGCCCTGTCTGTGCCGACAATGGTGACATTCTAAAATCTGCTGCCATTGCTGGACTCGGCATTACATTGTTACCAACCTTCATTGTGGGCGCTGAGCTTAACGCCGGACGACTACAGCAAGTCTTATCGGATTACTGTCCCCCTGAGATTTCAATCTATGCTGTTTTTCCCTCGCGACGGTATCTTTCTGCGAAAGTGAGGACTTTTGTCGATTTTTTATCTGATTATTTTGGAGATAAGCCAAGTTGGGATGAGTACGAATCGGATGATTTGCAAGCAGAGCGGTAAGATGGGTAGAGCTTTGCGAAACCCATCAATACCTAAATCTCAGGTGTTTCGGGTATATTCAATGTGTTGAAAAAGATCCTGACTATTCCTCGTTATTTCGTGAAATTATAGGATTCACAAACCATGAATTCGATTATTCCCCTGTGTGAAGTGATTTTGTCTGAAACTGAATTGACCGCAGCACAAATACCATCAGCTGCTATCACTTATCAGTTAATCATTGAACTGACACGGTCCCAGCCGTTGACTGTTGGTAAATTAGGATCACATATATTTTTATCGGGTATTTACGTTTATACCGGCAGCGCACGCCAACGTATGTATGCCAGAGTGAGGCGTCATGTAGCAAAACAGAAAACATGCCGCTGGCATATTGATTATTTATTACAGAGCGCAGATGCCACAATAACAACGTTACGTTTTTTTCAACAACCGGAGTGTCTCGTCAATCAGTCTATCCGTGCTGAGATAGCAATACCTGGTTTTGGTGCATCTGATTGTCGTAATGGCTGTGGCGCTCATTTGAAGATGGTGCGTGATGGTGGTTAGCAATATAAAAGCTGCTTTATATTTCTTAATTCCTTAAACATAAAGAGGTAGTTGTTGCATTTTTCTTTGACGTTTCGAAAGCTAACGAAGCAAAATTGCGTGTCTATTCAAGCGAATCATTTAACCACTCTACATTTTTTTGGATAGCGTTTTAATAAATAATGGTTTTTGCCGATGAATTACCTGGTACCCATAGGTCTTTGGGGATTGGTTTGAAATGGTAAAAACACAGAAAAATTAAAATGATTTGTCGGAAATTGGAGGTGTAAATGTTAGTTGCCTGCGTAGGTCATAGCGCGGATTTGGATGCCGAAATTGCAATTAATGACATACTTGAACAATGTCGCGAGCAACTGAATCATAAACCACAAGCGGGAATTTTGATCAGTTCGGTTAACACCGATCACAGTTTGATTCTCAATCGTATAAATGAAGCTTTTCCGGGGCTTGAACTTATTGGTTGTTCGGCTGATGGTGAAGTCTCAACACAATTAAGTTTTCAGGAAGACTCAACAACACTGGTGTTGCTTTCTTCCGATACAGTAGAAATGAAAGCGTGTGTAGCAAGACAAATCTCAGAAGATCCCTTGCAAACGATTCAATATGCGCTTGAGAACACGTTATCTAAGCAGGATGAGCCACCTAAACTTTGCTTGACGACCCCTGAATGCTTAACAGCAAGCAGTGGCATTATTGTGGAGGCAATTGCTCGCGGCCTTGGTAAGGGTTGTCCAGTATTTGGTGGTTTCGCGGCGGATCAATGGACATTCACGGAAACATTTCAGTTTTTTGGTACAGAGGTGCTCCACGATTCCGTTCCGATGTTGCTTTTTTTCGGCCCCCTTAAAACCTCGTATGGTATCGCTTCGGGGTGGGAGCCGATGGGAGAAAAACGTACGGTTACTCGCTCATCAGCAAGTACGGTTTTTGAGATTGATGGCAGCTCTGCATTGGCGTTTTATCAGGACTTACTCGGTCCTCATGCGGTTCCTTCAGGCGAATTTCCTTTGGCTGTTTACGAGCCGGGAGGTAGTTCAACTTATTTGCGTGCCCCGTTTGCTTACGATGATGAGACCGGATCGATCACCTTTGCTGGTGAGGTTCCTGAGGGTGTCACTGTTCAAATATGTGATACGACGCGTGACGATATTTTAGAGGCAACTCGGCATTCTCTGGAAACGGCGTTAAATGCTTATCCAGGACAACAACCTTCACTAGGTTTGTTTTTCTCTTGCGCCGCGAGGAAACTGCTGTTGGGTACCAGAACCAGTGAAGAGTTCGAAAGGTTTCAGTCTGCGTTGCCCGCTGGTGTTCCCGTCTGCGGTTATTACGCGTACGGTGAGATTGGTACCCGTGAAGGCGGCAGCACACCACGGGTACATAACGAAACGTTTATTAGTTTAGTGCTCGGTGATAAGTAACGTGACTGGCAAGCGATCTGGTTCGGAACATGAGTCACTTCGAGCATTGCGAATGCTTGAGCGTAAACTCAAGCGTTCGGAGGTCGCACGAAAGCTGTTAGAAGGGCGATTGGATAAGTCTGATTTATTACGCAAACACACGATCGCTGATCTGGAGAACGCACGTTACGAAGTACAACTGGCTAATGATTTGCTGTCACAACGTGTTAAAGAGCGTACTGCGGACCTTGAAAAGGCAAATAATTGCTTGCTTCGGGAAATAGAAAGACGTAAACACGTAGAGCGGGAACTGCATATGCTCAACACCGAACTTGTCCAAGCAAGAGATCAAGCCCTTAAAGCTAGCGAGATAAAAAGCAACTTTCTTGCGAACATGAGTCACGAGTTGCGCACGCCGTTAAATGCAGTGATAGGCTATAGCGAAATCATCGAGGAAGAACTCCAAGAATTGAGTTTAGATGATATTTTGGATGATTTAAATAAATTGCAAATAGCAGCAAAACACCAGTTAGTATTAATTAATGATGTCTTAGATTTAGCCAGAATTGAGGCAGAAAAGTTATATATCGAAGAAGAGATATTTGTTCCCTCGCAATTAATCGAAGAAGTTGTTTTAACCAGTAAACCGATGGTGGAGAAAAACAACAACACCTTAGTGATAGATATTGCCAATGATCTTCCCGTATGTAGAGCAGATAAAACTAAGTTGTCGCAAATTATTCTCAACCTGCTAAGTAACGCAGCAAAGTTTACTCAAAATGGATGTATTTCAGTGAGAGCCGACATTGAAAAGGAATGGGGGGGAGAATGCTTGGTTATATCGGTAGAGGATACGGGAGTAGGTTTCGATAACTCTACACTTGCAGCATTATTTGAGCCCTTTACTCAGGGAGATAGTAGTAGTACGAAAGAATACGGTGGAACGGGCCTGGGGTTAGCGATTAGTAAACAACTTATTACTTTAATGGGGGGCGACCTTGATGCCGATGGGGTAAAAGGTGTTGGTGCTACATTTACGATTAAACTTCCTTATTTGCCCATTCCTAACGTTGCAAAAAAGTGAGGAAAAAAGCTTTAGTTGCTGTGTTAAATAGCGAAAGATTCTGCGTCTTGAGTTATTGTGTTACCGCCACAGCAAACCCGCAGTTATTTGCCGCAGAATATACCTTAAAAAAATACAGGGAATATGCCCTGTATTTTCGATTTTTTCACCTAATACTCAGAATTTAATTTCGTCATCAACCTGGTTATTGGCATTTCCCTGGGTTTGTTCATCCGTCATTTCTTCATCCCTGTGCTGAATGTCTTTATGATATTCTTGCCAAGCGACGGCACCATTCACCCAAAAATGCATGAATCGTGTCGGCTTGCTCCGCTGTCCAGGACGGTGGCATTGTTAAGATTCTCGGTAGTGTCTCTCATTGACTGTTATGATAAATTAGCCTATTATTAGTGACTTATCTTGACTGATTGGAGAAAACCTCATGTGCCATCCCATCGAACA
>Ga0316204_10001640_pt1 | contig 57931 bp, 56 predicted proteins | sample 6monrhotite_MG_2_FD_205661 | JGI IMG/M metagenome (GOLD analysis project Ga0316204, IMG submission 205661) | Microbial mat bacterial communities from mineral coupon in-situ incubated in ocean water Damariscotta River, Maine, United States -... | ecosystem: Environmental > Aquatic > Marine >...
CGGCATCTGCAGGTAACCATGCTCAGGGGTTGGCTCTGGCTGCAAGTAAGCTGGGCGTAAAAGCGACCATAGTGATGCCCAAAACAACGCCGAAAATCAAGGTGGATGCGGTGCGCTCTTATGGTGCTAAAGCCGTATTGGTGGGTGATACCTTTGATGAGGCGTCAGTGCATGCATATGAGCTGGCTGAGAAAGACAATCTTGATTTCATTCATCCCTATGATGATCCGGATGTTATTGCCGGGCAGGGGACTATAGCGGTAGAAATACTGCGCCAGTACCCGGAGGATATCGATGCGATATTTATACCGGTCGGTGGCGGTGGTTTGATTGCGGGTATGGCTGTGTTTATCAAATATTTGCGCCCTGAAATTAAAGTCATTGGTGTAGAGCCAGAAGATGCAGCCTGTTTTGCGGCGGCGATGAAAAAAAATCGCAGAGTAGTACTTAACGAAGTCGGTCTATTCGCAGATGGTGTAGCGGTTAAACAAATAGGGCGAGAGACATGGCGCGTAGCCAAACAGGTGGTGGATGAAGTTATTACCGTAAACACAGATGAAATTTGCGCATCTATTAAAGATATCTTTGATGATACTCGCACAATAATGGAGCCCGCGGGTGCGCTTGCTGTGGCGGGTATTAAAAAATACGTGGCAGAGAAGGGGGTTAGTCAGCAGACGCTTGTTGCTATTAATAGTGGCGCGAATATGAATTTCGATCGTTTACGTCACGTATCTGAACGTGCCGAGTTGGGTGAAAGGCGAGAAGGCTTGATTGGTGTCACGATTCCAGAAGAACCGGGTAGTTTTCTGCGCTTCTGTCGTTTAATTGGCAAAAAAGGGATTACCGAATTTAATTATCGATACGCAAACGAGAGTAATGCCTATGTGTTTGCGGGTATACAGTTAGCTGACGGTGCCGTAGAGCTAGAGGAATTAACCAGTAAGCTTACAGAGAAAGGGTATCCGGTTCTTTGCATGAGCGACAATGAAATGGCGAAGTTGCATGTTCGCTATATGGTTGGCGGGCATGCAAATAATATTGAAAACGAAGTGCTATATCGCTTTGAATTTCCTGAACGCCCGGGTGCTCTACTCGATTTTCTGGCGCATATAGGTAAGCGCTGGAATATTAGTATGTTTCATTATCGCAATCACGGTGCAGCTTATGGCCGAGTGCTGGTCGGTTTGCAAGTACCGGCAGAGGAACGTAAGGAGATTACTTCGTTTTTAGATGAGCTCGGCTATAAATGGTGGGATGAAAGTGAAAATCCTGCCTATCAAATGTTTCTTGGGACATTGACGGGCTAGAAAGAAAAAACGTTCATTTATTTTGTAAAAAATTTAGTGGGCGTAAATTGTTTTAGTAAACGGAAGGTTTACCTTCCGCTTGCTCTTTAAATCTTTTGTATGTCCATTGATATTGATAAGGTGTTTCTCGAATTAACTTTTCAATATCCAGGTTCATTTGAGTAACTGAATCTTCTAATTCCAGTTGTGATAAATCTTTACCTGCTTCTCTAAAAATAATTTCAAAACCACTGCTGTCTTGTAATCGTTTCGCATAAGTGAAAATTACAACGGCATTATTTTTTTTGGCTAGTTTGCTGAGTAGGGTCATGGTGTAGCAAGGTTGGCCAAAAAAAGGTACGAACAGGCCGTTATTTTTTGGTGACTGATCAGGCAGGATGGAAATTATTTCGCCTTGTTTTAGTGCCTTGCTCATTGCTCGTATACCGGTGTTGTCTGTCGGTACTAATTTGGCGCCTGTGCGTTGACGAGCCTGGCGCATTAAGTTTTCTACTCTAGAGTCGTCTTGTGGTGCATACATTGTCGTTAATGGATAGTGCTCTGCGCAGTAAAGTGATGTGAGCTCCCACGATCCATAGTGCGGCATGGCAATAATAACGCCTTTATTGTTTTTTAATGCATTATCAATAAGATGCTGGTTTTTTGTTTGCTTAACTAGTTGAAGTGTTTTTTTCGTATCGCCTAACCACATCTTTCCTGTTTCTAAAATAACTTTACCTGTTTCATAAAGTGATTTTTTAACCAGTGCTTCCTGTTGTGGACCGCTTAGCTCAGGAAAGCATAGTTGAATATTTTTTTCAGCGATGCGACGAATACGGCTGTTACTTTTCCAGCTAAGGCTTCCCATGGCTTTGCCAAATAAATGGATGAGCTTAAGCGGTAATATTGCCGTGATAGCTAATGTGAATTTAAATAAAATAAATTTCATGTGGACGTATTATAAATGCGTTGTTCGGTAGCAACCATATGCATAGGTACATCATGTGGTTGGTTTGGTAGTTGTTCAACGCATTGAAATTGATGAGCTAAACCGATTAAGTAGGGTTGGTGTGTGTGTTTGCGATGCGCATAAAAGCTCAGGCTACGATCGTAAAATCCGCCGCCCATTCCCAATCTGTTGCCGTTAGTGTCAAAGCCCACCAGGGGCATTAATATTAAGTTTAACTGTTGTGGTTTGAGCCAGTGCCTGGGGTGAATTTGAGGCTCGGGAATGCCAAATTTGTTGGGCTTTAAAATGCAGTTGGGTGTGTAGGGTGCGAAATAAAGTCGACTTGCAAAAGGAGCCAGAACAGGCAGATAGACTTTTTTGTTATTTCCCCAGGCATTATAAATTAAATATTCGGTATCAATTTCGCCATCGGCGGCTAGATACATCGCTATTTTTTTTCCGCGTTTATATAGGTTGCAATTGCTTAGCCGTTCAGCCAGAGCAATAGAATGCTGGATCTGTGTATCGATATCGAGAGAATTACGTTGCTGGCGTAATTGCTTGCGAAGAGATGATCGTTGTTGATTGCTGCTCATAAATAAAAGCCCTGCAGTGCAGGGCCAAGATTCTTCATTAAACAGGCCTTTGTCAGGGCTCTTGAATTAGGTGGGTGCAACCGCAAATGCCGTAGCGAATCTCACTAACCTTGAACCGGAAAGTTCAAGTGGGAACTAGCGCAGGTGTATAAGGCTTCCCGTATAAAACGGTAATGCACACAGCACCGGCAGACACATTCCCGGGGTCGATGAGTAAGGCTCAAGGGTTTTATAAGTAGGCTTACAAACACCACAGAAGCACCCAAACTTTTTTACAGGGACTGCTTATTTCATATAGTAATTAGAAAATGAAATAAACCTAGTGTAATTTTTGATTATGATACTTTAATTTCACGCAAAGCAATATCAATCTTTTTCTGGATATTTGCCATTCGTGCATCAATATCACTGAATTCGTTAGCAGACTCATGGCTGCCAAGTAATTCATGTGCAAGGTTTAGCGCGGCCATAATGGCTATGCGCTCAGTACCAATAATGGCACCCTTGTTTTTGATGTCGTTGAGACGGTCATTAAGAAATCTGGCCGAATCTTGTAACGATGATTGTTGGTCTTGTGGACAAGCTACACGGTAGTCTTTGTCCATTATTTTGATGTTCAGGCCGCTATCGCCCATAAGTGTTTACTCACAAATACCAATAATGGTGAGACTTTTGAAAAAAGACGGATTATGCGGTTTCTATTGATTTCAGGCGTGTAATCATGCCTTCAACCTGTCCGCGCACGGCATCTCGCTGTTCAACTAAGCCTGCGCGGTCATTACGAATTTCTTGTAGTTGCTGCTTCAGTGCGTCGTTTTCTAGAGATAGTTTTGTAGAAAGAGCGATTAACTCATCTACTTTCTTTTCTAGCGCTTCGATGTTGCTTTTGTTTTCTATGCTCATAATGTTAAATATAGTTATTCCATTGCCGTAGGTCAAATTTTAAGGCTCAAATACGGCGTGTTAGAATGTTAAGTCAAAGCTTGCTTGTAAAACAATATACAATGCAATAATGAAGCTAACTTAATTTTTTTCTTTAAATTTCAATGGGTTGTCATTTTTTACTAATCAAGCATAAGCCTTGCTGCTTGAAAGTGACGGATTATATGACAAATTACCGACAGGAGAAATTATGATCTCTAGGCCAGATTATAACAGTTTAAGTAATGCTTTAGTTAAAGCTGAAGCAGAATTAGTCGCATCTGAGTCACATGGGGTCTTATGTGGAATGCTCTGCGCCTCGGGAAAGGTCGAATTAAATGCATGGCTGGATCAAGTATTTGAAGAGCTTGATTTGAATAATATGCTGATACAGGAGGCTAGTCAGCTGCTGGTTGGCTTGTTCAATGATACTCAAAGCCAATTGAATGATTCTAGTATTGAATTCCAGCTGTTTCTTCCCGATGATGATGATTCTTTAAGTATCCGTACTGAAGCGCTGGCGGCATGGTGTCAGGGTTTTACCTATGGACTGGTTAACGGCGGTTTAAAGAAAGATAGAGAGTTACCTGAAGATACGGCTGAATTAATTAGGGACATGGTTGAAATAGCCAGGGTAGGACATGACGTAGATGAAGAAGAGGATACAGATGAAGAGGCCTATATGCAGTTGTACGAATATGTGCGTATGGGCGTTTTATTAATTAATGAGGAGTTACAGCCCTCGCACGCAGCTCCACAGACGTTACAGTAAGTTTTTCACCCCCTTTGAGATGTGATACTAGAGAATTTATATGAATCAAAAAATTCACGCCCGAAATAGAAAGCAACTAATAAGAATGATTGGCGATGGCGGCATCGCCATTCTGCCTTCTGCACCGGTAAGGATTAGAAATCGCGATGTGGACCACCCCTTTCGTCAAGATAGTGACTTTTATTACCTTAGCGGGTTTGTAGAGCCCGAGGCCGTGATTGTTCTGGTGCCAGGACGTAAAGGCGGTGAATACGTTTTATTTTGCCGTGATAAGGATGAAGCGCAGGAGGTTTGGCATGGTAGACGCTGTGGTCCGGAGGCGGCAATTGAAAATTATGGTGCTGATGATGCGTTTCCAATAGATGATATAGATGACATTCTGCCCGGGCTAATGGAATCCTGTGATCGTGTGTATCACACCATGGGTTTAGATCCACAGTTTGATAAGCATGTAATGGACTGGGTGAATACGCTGCGCAAGCAATCACGCTCAGGTGCAAATGTGCCTTATGAATTTGTTTCTCTCGATTATCTATTGCACGACATGCGTTTGTTTAAAAGTCGCGATGAAATCCGCTTGATGAAAAAGGCGGCAAAAATTTCCGTGGAGGCGCATAAGCGTGCAATGAGAATTTGTGCACCGGGAAAGTATGAGTACCAGCTTGATGCGGAAATCATGCATGAGTTTCAAAGTAATGGAGCAACCTGGGCATATCCCAGTATTGTGGGTGGCGGTGCGAATAGCTGTATTTTGCATTACACCGATAACAATATGGTATTGAATGATGGTGAATTAGTCCTTATCGATGCCGGTTGTGAGCTGGAAGGTTATGACGCAGATATTACTCGTGTGTTTCCGGTGAATGGAAAGTTTAGTGAGGCACAAAAAGAGATTTTTGATTTAGTTGTGCAGGCGAACCTTGATGCGATTAAAAAAGTAAAGCCAGGAAATCACTGGAATGACCCTCATGAGGCAGCGGTTAAAACGCTGACCAAAGGAATGATTGAATTAGGTTTATTAAAAGGTACATTGAGCAAGCTCATAAAAGAAGAAGCCTTTAAGAAATACTATATGCACCGTACCGGTCATTGGTTAGGGATGGACGTGCATGATGTTGGCGATTATAAAGTTGATGATGAATGGCGTTTATTAGAGCCGGGCATGGCTCTTACCATTGAACCAGGTTTATATATTCCCCATGGTAGTCGAGGCGCAAAACGCTGGTGGGATATTGGTGTGCGAATAGAAGATGATGTTGTGGTGACGAAGGATGGATGTGAAGTAATGACAGACGGTCTACCAAAAACCACAGAAGAAATTGAAGCCATTATGGCGGGCGGAAAGTAGATTTTTTAATGAACAATAAGTCACTACAAGTAAGTAATTTATGACTCAAAAAAATTTACAATATGATGTGATTATTGTTGGCGGCGGTATGGTCGGTGCAAGTTTGGTTGCAGCATTAAAAAAACATCAAGATAAAAAGATAGCCGTTATTGAAGCCTATCCATTTCAATCGGATTTACAGCCGAGTTTTGATGATCGATCTATTGCATTGTCATATGGTTCTCGACGGATTTTTGAATCTATTGGTCTGTGGGAAATATTAGAGCCAGAAATCGAGGCAATTAAATCTATTCATATTTCAGATAAAGGTCATCTCGGAACTACTCGATTGCATCACACTGAAGAGAATGTAGAAGCGCTTGGCTACGTGGCAGAAAGTAAAGTGATTGGCCGTGTGCTCATGAGTGAGGTGCAAAATTTAAATCATGTTGACTGGTATTGCCCGGCGACAATAGAAGGGTTTCAGTCCATAGAAAATGCAGCGCTTATTGAAATTAAAATAGATGAAAAACTGATTGCTCTGCAAGGGAAGTTGTTAGTTGCCGCTGATGGTGTGCAGTCTGCTACACGAAAGTTAGCAGACATCGCTACTAAAGAAGATGATTATCAACAATCGGCGGTAATAACCAATGTACAAACGGATCAGTTGCATCAGGGTATTGCATTTGAACGTTTTACAGATACAGGTCCCATCGCTTTTTTACCGATGACAAAAAAACGTTACTCCGTTGTTTGGACATGTCAGCGTGAGGATGTGCAGCGTATTTTAAATTTAACAGACACAGCATTTATAAATGAGTTACAGCAGCGCTTTGGTTTTCGCGCAGGGAATATTCAAAAGGCCGGCGCACGTGTGAGTTACCCATTAATTTATACTGAAGCCGAGCAGCTGACTAAAGATCGTGTCGTTGTGATCGGTAATGCAGCGCATGCTTTGCACCCGGTTGCAGGACAAGGCTATAACCTTGCCTTGCGCGATGTCGCTGAGCTGGCTGAATTAATTGTTTCGACTGATGATCCCGGGAATGAATTGTTGTTAGCTGAATATCATGCGAGTCGCTTTAAAGATATGCAGCGTGTGCATACTATAACTGATACCTTGGTTAAATTATTTTCAAATAATATTTCACCGCTTGGGCACGCTCGTGCAATGGGCCTGATTTGTGTGAACCTGATAGCGCCTATTCGAACTTTAATGGCTAGGCAGAGCATGGGCTTGTTAGGGCGCATGAGTAAATTGCAGCGTCGGTTGTCACTCTAATGCAAACAAGTAAACAATACGATGTAGTGATTATTGGCGGCGGCATGGTTGGCTTGACTCTGGCTTGTGCATTAGGCCAGCATGAATTTAATATTGCGGTAGTCGAAGCGTCTGAGCCATCTGATATGGAGGCAGGCGATAATTATGAATTGCGTGTTTCTGCCATTAGTAAATCATCTCAACAAGTGTTTCAAAACATAAATGCATGGCAGGGTATGCTTAAACGTCGAGCGAGTCCTTATCAGCATATGCATGTATGGGACTCAACCGGCGCAGGCAAAATTCATTTTGATGCAGCAGATTTAGGTATAGATGTTTTGGGTCATATTGTTGAAAATCGCGCAGTTCAGTTTTCTTTATATGAACGGTGCCAGCAACTTCATAATGTCGAACTGTTGTGTCCGCAGCAGGTAAAAGAAATTCATTATACTGAACAACAATCAGAAGTTGTCTTAGATAATGCTCGTTGTATAACTACAAAGTTATTGATCGGTGCAGATGGCGCAAACTCGAAAGTGCGTGATGCGGCCGGAATATCGATTAATAAATCAGCATATGAACAAAAAGGTGTCGTGACGGTGGTTAAATCGACACAGGCTCATAAAAGTACAGCCTGGCAGCGGTTTTTACCAACGGGACCATTGGCCTTTTTGCCATTGAGTGATGGTCGTTGTTCTATTGTCTGGTCGGCAGAAGATCAACGAGCAGATGAGTTGTTGGCGATGGATGATGAAAGTTTTTGTCGTGAGTTAGAGCGGGAGTTCGACTACACATTAGGGAAAGTAGAAAGTATTGGCCAGCGAGCAGCGTTTCCATTAATTCGTCGGCATGCCGATGAATATGTAAAAAAAGGTCTGGCGTTAATTGGTGATGCCGCACATACCATACATCCTTTGGCGGGTCAGGGTGTGAATCTGGGTATTCTAGATGCGGCTGCACTAGCTGAAACAATTGTTGCAGCTAGAGCTAAAGGGCAAAACATTGCTTCATTAACCACTCTAAGAAAATATGAGCGTTGGCGCCGTGCGGATAATAGCTTAATGATGTACAGCATGAGTGGCTTTAAAATTTTATTTAGTAATGAACAATCAAGTTTGTCACTTGTGCGTAATGCAGGTCTTAATCTGATAAATAGTATGGGGCCGGTGAAACATAAATTTATGCGCCATGCTCTGGGTCTGGAAGGTGATCTGCCTAAAATGGCCAAGCCGGTTGGCTGGTAATTGTTTCTAATGCACCTGATAAAATTGGCGGACGTAAGCCATGCGCCTACTAGCTTAACGCCAGCTGTATTGCAGGTGGCTCACATGTTGGGCTTATATCGTGCTGAGCTAGCACGAATTTTAAAGCTTCAGTGTGCAGATGTAGGTGAGCTGGCAAACGCGCAGCAATTGTTGGAGGTTGATTCCATTGCCTGGCAGCAGGCTGAAAAGTTTATTTCTGTATTTGAAAGCTTGCATTTGAAATTTCAAGGTAATGAGGCGTTGATATGCAACTGGTTGCGTAAACGAAATACAGAACTAGATGGTGTGCCATTATATTTAATGGTGGATGATGGATTGATTGATAATTGTTTGAGTTATTTGAAAGTAGAAGAGAAGCGTGGGAGTGATAGTTTAGTTGTATTTGTTAAAGATTAATCTGTGCTTGAATCACGTTGATGCAATAATGGTTGTGGAGTTTATAATTAGCAAAATTTAGTATTTGGAACTAGTATTACAATAAAATGACATGGTATCGATTTAAAGTGTAAATTTATCACCCCCCCCTGTATGTATAGTAAGAGTCATTCAATCCACTAATGTCGGGTTTTAAAATGAAAACAATACTCTATTACACCGGGCTCATTAAGCTTATTCGAAAGGTGCAATTTAAAATTTCACTGGCCGTTCTTCATAAGCAAGTTTTAAATTATAGAAAAGACGTGTATCACGGTGCCGGCTTAGGCGAAGAAATTAGAGCTTCAATAAAGAGCCTTATTCAAGAAGCGATGTTAAATGTAAATGGACAAAATAATAAAAAAACATCGGCAGACTATAATTTTTTAGTGAATAGACATGGGTATTCGATAGGTGTTCAATCTATTGACCATAAAGAGTTGGGTGAGCTGGCTAAATATTTCAAAGAAAGAAACAATAAATCTATTTTTAACAGTATTAAAGAGAAATTAGAAAAAAGTACCATTGATCATATGCATGAAGCTATTAGGTACGCAAGACAGAGTGATGAGCGAAACGCGCTTATGCATGCCGATATTGCTAGTAGTTCATGCGAAGAGCTGTCTCACTTTATGAGTAAAGAGCAGCATCATGAATTTGTTGGTCAAATGAAAGGTAGCCTGGACGATTTTAAGACAGTGATATGAGATATAAAGTCTAATTTCCCTTTTCCCTAAAATAAAGACGGGTCACGTTCAGGCGTAAATTTGATATATATCTTGTTTGCTGTAAGGTTTTTTAGCCTCTCCAAGGTGTCCGCTATATTGTCATGTAATTATGTAAATTCTACTCAAAATAGTAATTTCAGATCTAAGTTCAAGTTTTCAAGCAATCTAATTCGCATTTTTGTTTCATGGTCGCTGCAAGTTTTTTCTTCTGTCATGACGAAGATTAGTGAATTTTCTTCACCTAATTAACGTTGCTATCGTAAATTGTGTTTTTTCTATAAAAATATGTAAGCCTGTATGGCTATTTAGATATTCTCAATATTTCACTATTTGATATCCATCTTTTTGTTTTTGACAAAAAAGATCTGCTGCTTATGTATATCATATAAAGTGACCATCTGAGAGTTGGGTTCTTCGCTAAGTATTGTATTCCCCAAATAAATGCCACTTCATATGAGTATGTTGCTGCTTGTTTGGAAAGCCTTCTATATTGGTCGCCAGCTAGTTTTGTTCCATATTTTATACTGCTGGCTGTATTGCATGAATTTATCAGGTGATTTCCTATGTGTATTAATGTAATAGCTTTTTGATCTAGGTCTAATACTGTTGATGCGCTAGTTTTTTTAGATTTGTCTGGAACATTCATGGTCGACACGGTTTTATTAAAATATACGATGTTTTTCGCAGCGTCGACGGCACGAACAAAGAGGTCCATATCTTCGGCATAACGAATCGCTTCCCAGAAACCACTAATATCATTCAAGAGAGATTTACGAAACACGCATATGTTCATATGCGCAAAATCTCCTGGCGCGCATAAACATTCGGCTTTGGAAACAGTAATAACCTCACCATCATTTGTTAATCTGCTATTTATATTGTTCAGTAAATGTGGTTGCCATATCTCTCGAAAAAGCTCACCATTCTTTAATGATTTTTGATTAGAAAAAAATATATCTAAGGTGGCGTCTTTTGAAAATGAGTCGATAGCAGTTTTCAGGTATTCAGGTTCGGACCAATAATCATCGTCATCACAAAAAGCTATGAGTTGACCCTTTGCAGAATTTATTCCTAAATTTCTGGTATGTGATGGGCCGTTTCCTTGAGAATTGCTTATAGGCAAATAAATATAGTTGCAATCGTCGAAAAAAATATCACTAATATGTGCCTTATTTAGATTTGAATTTTCTTCGGAAGATCCGTCATCAATAACAATTAATTCAATATTGCATAATAGTTGGTGCTTTATTCCCTCAAGTGTCTCTCTAAAACTTGCTGGTCTATTTCTCGTTGGCACTATAACGGATACTAACATTTCTGGATCCTTTCGCAGAAAAACTGGAATGAGCTTAAGGTGTAGCGTTTAAACTTAGCTTAATTGTTATAAATTTTTATTTATGCTGCATGATATGTAGCGCCAATCTTTTTAGATCAAGTGCTGTATTAATTGCGTTCAGGTAATGACTTAATATAAATATCCTGTTTGCTGTAAGGGATCTCTATCCCCCGTGCATTAAATGCCTTATAAATATCAGTTAGTAAAGCATCTACTACATTGCCGCGTAATGATGGGTCTTCTACCCAGCACAATAATTCTAAATCCAGGCTTGAATTTCCAAAGCTTCTAAAGCGCACACGGGCTTCTGGTTCGCTACATACTTTTTCTTCTGCATTAGCTACTTCCAGTAAAATTTCTTTCACCTGATCAATATCGCTACCATACGCTACACCGGTTTTTACGCGGATGCGGAATTTTTTATAGGGACCGCCAGATTCATTAATGATTTTCGTGGTGCCCATAATGGAGTTTGGGATGGTAAGTTCTACATCGTCACGGGTAAGCATGCGAGTGCTACGAATGCCAATGTTGGTGACCATGCCACGTTCACCGCTGTCTAGTACTACATAGTCTCCAATTTTATAGGGAGCATCGGCGAGAATCAGTACACCAGAAAATAAATTAGCCAGAGTATCTTTTGCGGCAAAGCCTACGGCGATACCAATAATACCGGCAGAAGCCAGCCAGGCGGTCATATCTATGTTCCATAAAACAAAGATAAAATAAATGCTCAGACCGGTAATAAGCAGGATAGATAAATTCTGAAATAGTGGCAGTGTCTGCGTTGTTATATATGGCATATATTTTTCGCTGTGACTCGAGTGCATTAGCAGAATGCGACTTAAACGAATCATAAATAATGACCATACCAATATGGCAAGGGTGTAGAGCGCGTCGGCGGTGATTTGTCCGGTTTTTTCCGGCAGGACAAGAGAGCCTGCAATACCTAGTGCAATTAATAAAATGCTCTTGCTGATGGTTGGGCGGCTGATCTGGATAATCTGGTTATCCAGTTGTGTTCTGGTTTTATCCGCCAGTTTTAGGATGAGCTTGCTGATGACATTATTGAAAAATCGAGAGATCAACAGACTGGTAATAATGATAATGACGGCCTGGTAAAATGGGTTTTCGCTAAAAATAATCAGTAAATCAGAGAGTTGTAAGCTGTTTAGCCAGTCCATAATAATGCCAGTAATTTAGTTGTATGATTGAATAATCACAGAATATTCAATGGATTACAATCTTCGTCTGTTGGTTTTTGGCTTCAATTGAGTGTAGGCAAATAGCTCTAAAGGGAAATGGAAATTTTCTTTCGTCTGGTTTATAGTTGCGCCTCAATTTAAGTCAGCTGATTTTATTTTATTACGCTGCGTTGAAAGCTGTGGGAGAGTCCTTCTTAAATGGAGGCACCGAAGGCGCAACCGCCCGGAAACGCTCAGGTAAACGGACTACAGCTTTTGTCCCACCATATTCATATGGCAGGAAATTGACTCTGGAGAGCTGCCACTTAATGGCACACCGAAGGGGACACGTGGTTTTTGCTGCGTTAATCTCTCAGGTATCAGGACAGAGGGGTAAACCATGAATTAAATGGAGTACCCCAATGAGTCAAAGAACCTGTCTATATGACAACCATGTAAACCACGGCGGCAAAATCGTTGATTTCGCTGGCTGGGAAATGCCCATTAATTATGGCTCTCAAATGGAAGAGCATCATCAGGTGCGTACCGATGCAGGTATGTTTGATGTGTCTCACATGACCGTGGTTGATCTTGAGGGTGCTAAGGTAACGGCCTTTTTGCAATATATATTAGCCAATGACGTGGCTAAATTAAAAACCACAGGCAGAGCACTTTACAGCGCCATGTTAGATGAGAATGGTGGGGTAATTGATGACCTTATTGTTTATTACATGAATGATGAGTGGTTCCGTATGGTGGTTAATGCGGGAACGCGTGAAAAAGATTTGGCGTGGATCAACAAGCAGGCGACTGATTTTGGGGTGAGTGTAACTGAGCAGGCGGATGTTGCTATGGTTGCAGTGCAGGGACCTAATGCACGTGAAAAAGCGATTTCTGTATTGCCAACAGATGTAGCTCAAGCTGCGGGTAATTTAAAACGCTTTGTTGGTGCTGCATCTGGAGACTGGTTTGTAGCGCGTACGGGCTATACCGGTGAAGATGGTTTTGAAATAATATTACCAGAATCTAAGGCCTCTGCGTTCTGGGAGGCTCTGGCAGCGGCGGGCGTTAAGCCGATTGGTCTGGGCGCACGTGATACCTTGCGTTTAGAAGCCGGTATGAATTTATACGGTACGGATATGGATGAAAATACATCTCCATTAACATCTAATCTAGGTTGGACAATCGCCTGGGAGCCGGAAGGTCGTAATTTTATTGGTCGAGATAAAATTGCAGCTGAAAAAACGGCTGGTGTGCAGCAAAAATTAGTCGGTCTTGTACTAGAAGATAAAGGCGTTTTACGTGGTCACATGAAAGTGATTTGCGAAGCTGGCGAAGGTGAAATAACATCAGGTAGCTTCTCACCCAGCTTAAAACTGTCCATTGCTTTGGCGCGTGTACCGGTAAACATTGGTGATACTTGTGAAGTTGAAGTGCGTAACAAACGCTTAAAAGCAAAAGTTGTGAAGCCTGTGTTTTTCCGTGAAGGAAAATCCTGTTTGTAATGTTTTAATTTGTACTGTTTTGACGGTGCGGATATGTATTTAAAAAATTTAAAAATATAGTTAGTAGAGGATATTAAGATGAGTGAAATACCAACAGATTTACGTTATACATCATCTCACGAATGGGTGCGTCTAGAAGAAGACGGTACTGTAACAGTGGGTATAACTGATCACGCTCAAGACGCACTAGGTGATTTGGTATTTGTTGAGCCACCGGAAGTTGGTACAGAATTATCACAGGGTGATGCATGTTGTGTTGTTGAGTCTGTTAAAGCCGCATCTGATATTTATATGCCAATTAATGGTGAAATAATCGACACTAATCCAGCGCTAACGGATGAACCAGAAATTATTAATAATTCTGCTTATGACGATGGCTGGATTTTTAAAATTCAACCAACGGATGAAGATGATATCGAGCAGCTGATGGATGCTAGTACGTACGAATCTGAGTGCGAAGACGAGTAACCGCTGTTCATGTTACCACTGTAAGCTTCCATGACGCTGTAAGGAAATGATCATTTACTATACGTAAACTCAAACTTCCTGCCTTGTCCTGAAAACGTACAGTGGCAATCTGTACAACGGTTATAGTAAACCGAGTATCACTATTAGGTGATGCGTTTTTTACCCTTCAAAGTATTAATACCATGCCATTTATACCCCATACCGATGATGAAATTAATGATATGCTGTCTGTTATAGGCATTGATAGCATTGAAAATTTATTTGACGAAATTCCTCCGCATTTAAAAATCAAAGGACTTGAAAAAGTACCGACTGGTTTAAATGAAATGAGTATTAATCGTTTAATGCAACAACGTGCTGCACAAGATGGTCAGCCACTCTGTTTTATTGGTGCCGGCTCATATGATCATCATATTCCAGCAGCAGTATGGCAAATTACTACACGTGGTGAGTATTACACTGCGTATACACCGTATCAGCCAGAGGCATCACAAGGTACCTTACAGTTAACATACGAATTCCAAAGTATGATGACAGCACTAACTGGTATGGATGTTTCTAATGCCTCTTTATACGATGGCGCAACAGCTATGGCCGAAGCAGTATTAATGGCTGTACGTTCTAACCGTAAATCTAAATCACGTAAAATTTTAGTGCCGCGTTCAGTTAATCCAACCTATACGCATGTAACAGAAACCATGGTTAGGCATCAGAATATAGAACTGGTGGATGTGGCTATTGATAGCGCAACTAGTAAAACCTCAATGGGGGAACTTAAGGCATTTTCCGGCGAAGATATTACGGCGGTGGTTATTTCACAGCCGAATTTCTTCGGGACATTGGAAGATGTAGATGAGATTACATCATGGGCACATGAGAATAATATTCTCGTAATTGCGGTTGTTAATCCTTTAAGTTTGGCGATTTTAAAGCCGCCAGGAATTTGGGGTGATACTGGAGCTGATATTGCGGTGGGTGATGGTCAGCCATTAGGAGCACCCATGTCATCCGGTGGGCCTTATTACGGTATCATGACCTGTAAAAAAGCATTTGTTCGTCAAATGCCAGGTCGTATTGTTGGCCGTACAGTTGATCAGGAAGGTCGAGAAGGTTTTGTATTGACCTTACAGGCTCGTGAGCAACATATACGTCGATCTAAAGCGACGTCAAATATTTGTACTAATCAGGGTCTGGTTGTAACCGCATCAACTATTCACATGAGTTTGTTAGGCCCAGAAGGTTTAAAGCAAACCGCATTAAGTTGTCATGCAAATACACAAGCTTTGATTGAAAAACTATCGGCAATTAACGGTGTTGAAATTGTATTTGATCAGCCTCGTTTCCACGAAGCTGTGATAAAAGTGAATAAATCGGCTGAGGATGTTTTAGCTAAATTAGCGGAACAAAATATTTTAGGTGGCCTGGATTTGTCAGAGCTTTATCCAGAAATGGAAAATTGTATTTTAGTTTGTGCGACAGAGCTACGTATCGCAGAAGATATTGACACATTTGCGGCAGCACTAGCTGAAGCGCTGAAATAATCGGAGTTATAACTATGTTAATTTTTGAACATTCAGCCAGCGGCCGTAAAACTAAAATTCAATCGACATCTGGCAACGCTATGCCAACGGACATTCCGGCGTCTTTTTTACGTGAAGATAAGCCAGGCTTGCCAGAAGTTTCAGAAATGCAGGCAGTGCGTCACTACACATCTTTATCGCAGAAAAACTTTTCTATCGATACGCATTTCTACCCATTAGGTTCGTGCACTATGAAGCATAATCCACGTGCATGTAATTCTTTGGCGATGTTGCCGGGCTTTTTGTCTCGTCATCCACTAGCGCCAGAACAGAAGTCACAGGGTTTCATGGAGTGCATGTACGAGTTACAGGAAATGTTATGTGATGTAACGGGTATGGCGGGTTTCTCATTAACACCAATGGCTGGTGCGCAAGGTGAGTTTGCTGGTGTTGCAATGATTCGTGCATATCACGATGCGAATGGCGATACAGAACGTAAAGAGATTTTAGTACCAGACGCAGCACATGGTACAAATCCTGCGACGGCAACCATGTGTGGGTTTACAGTAAAAGAAATTTCTACATTGGCGAATGGTGATGTTGATGTTGATGCATTAAAGGCAGCGGTTGGTCCACAAACGGCGGGATTAATGCTAACTAACCCATCAACATTAGGTGTGTTTGAGCGACGTATTGAAGAGATTGCAAAGATCATTCATGACGTAGGTGGTCTGCTTTATTACGATGGTGCAAACCTGAATGCAATTCTGGGTAAAATTCGTCCGGGTGATATGGGGTTTGATGTTATACATTCTAACTTGCATAAAACATTCTCAACACCGCATGGTGGCGGCGGCCCGGGTTCAGGTGCTATTGGTGTGGCTGAGCGTCTAAAACCATTTATGCCGTTACCAGGTGTGAAGAAGGTAGGTGATAAATATCAGTGGTTAACAAAAGAAGATTGCCCGCATAGTATTGGTCGTATGTCGGCGTTTTTTGGTAACCCGGGTGTGTTATTGCGCGCCTATATTTACATGCGCTTATTGGGTCGTGAAGGTATGCAGCGCGTATCGGAGTTTGCAACTTTAAATGCAAATTACATGATGGCACAACTCAAGCAGCGTGGTTTTGAGGCGGCGATTCCCGATCGTTATGCATCCCATGAATTTATTATTACGCTGAAAAAACAGGCGAAAGAATTAAACGTGAGTGCAATGGACTTTGCCAAGCGATTGTTAGATTTAGGTTATCACGCGCCAACAACATATTTTCCGTTATTAGTGCCAGAGTGTTTATTGATTGAACCAACTGAATCAGAAGCAAAAGAAATGCTGGATGGTTTTGTTGACGCATTGGTGCAAATTCAGCACGAAGCTGAAACAGATGCGGACATGCTACACAATGCGCCTTACACTATGCCGGTAAATAGACTGGATGAAGTGCGTGCAGCCAAGCAGCTGGACTTGTCCTGGTCTCCTAATGCAGAAGCATAAAGGCTTATAAAATGGCATACAGTGGTAACACAGGTTTAACTCGTATCATTAAAGCGGCCGGTTATTCCTGGCAAGGAATAAAAGATGCTTATAAATATGAAGCGGCTTTTCGTCAGGAAACCTGGTTGGCACTGGTGCTTATTCCAGTAGCTATTTATGCGTCTGAAACTGCAACACAATTAGCATTGATGATTAGCAGTGTGTTGTTAGTTATGTTAGTAGAAATATTAAACTCTGCAGTTGAAGCAGTGGTCGACCGATTTGGTGGTGAGCTACATGAGTTGAGTGGCCGAGCTAAGGATATGGCTTCAGCGGCCGTTACATTTTCACTGATTATAATGGTATTGATCTGGGGATTAATGCTCTGGGAAATTTTGTCTAATTAGGGTGCTGTTATTCTGCAGTAACGGCCTGATTTCTGCCATTGTCTTTCGCTTCATAAAGCGCCTTGTCTGCACGCTTCATTATGCTTTCAACAGTATCCATATTGTAATCAAATTGAGCGATACCTGCGCTGAATGTAAGGTGACCTACTTTACCAAAAGTATATCGTTCAATATTTTGTTTAATTCGTAAATAAATTTTCTCAGCTGTATGCTTATCTGCCATTTTGACTAGTAATACAAATTCTTCTCCACCATAGCGTGCAAATAAATCGGTATCCCGGTTTAGGCTTCTAATGATGGCGGAAAAATCAATAAGTACTCTGTCGCCCTCAGCGTGACCAAATTGGTCATTAACTTTCTTAAAGTGGTCTAAATCAAAAAATATAATACTAAAGGCATGTCGGTACCTTACTGATAACAGAGCTTCCTCCTCCAGTCGTTGATCGAAATATTGTCTGTTGCAAGCACTTGTTAGCTTATCGGTATTAGCTAAATTTTTTAATTGGGATTGTAATATTCTATTTCGAGCTAATAGAAAACCGACGACTGCAGAGGCAGATACGGGTATTAAGAAATTGATTAAACTGATTTGATTGTAAGTTATATAGGAATGAATAATTGTCAGGCAAGTGAAAACAGCCATTGAACTACTGATATAAGCAGCGAAGAGATTTAGATGATGTTTTTCTTCAGGTGTAAGCATGGTGTATATATTGGATAGAATTACTAACCAGTATAGTTATATTATTTTAAATTACCGGAAAACTGACATATGTAACCGTGCCGGCTTTAAGAGAGCGCTATAGTGATATATGTAGAGGTGAGCTCGCTTATAGAGGAGTTTAAATGTGCTTTAATTGACTTGTCGGGTAACAGGTTTTCTTGAGAGGTGTATCAGGCGTTATTCATTAATGCTATTTGTACTGATTCTTCATCCTGATAAATTGAAGTTAGGAGCTGAGCAATTTTTGGCATGATCTCCTCCATAGAAGGAATGCTATCTAGTGTCTGCAGATATAAATTAATATTGTGAAAGCTGCAGTCAATATTGGATGGCCCTTCGTTTGGTGTTATTTTTTCGGTGCTATATGCCTTCTCTAGAGCTAGTTGAGACATGTGTTCTGCATTGAGCTCCATCTGGTTCATATTGTTGATAGTTTGTTCAACTAAATGAGATGGCATGGCAATCAGTTGTTGTTGCATCATTTTTCGAGAGTCGCGCAATGGTTTTATCATGGTTTGCCAGGGCGTGATGGTATCTAGTAATACCTGTATATCGTCTTCGTTCATGCTTAGACTTTTGTCACCTATCCAGCAGCAATACAGCAAAATATTAACATCGGCATCGTAAATGTTTTGCAGTTCGAGACAAATGGGCTCAACTTCGGGGAGAGTCCAGAGTTGAGTGGTGTAGGTCCAGAGATTACTGTTGGGAAATTCCATATAGAGTATGCGCTTAATAAATTAAGTGTAATCCTAGTCCAGATTGAATTTGATTTCACCCATTCAATTGATTCTTTTGATTAAATTGGCTTGCTGCGGCAAGTAATTTTTCTCGTGTTGCTACACCAGTCAATACTTCTTCGCCAATAATAAAAGTCGGTACACTCTTTGCCTGAATAGCGCCCGCGTATTGCAGGTAGGGTAATAAGCTTGCAGGTATTGAATCGGCTGGGCCATTTGCGTGCTTGTCGCTCCAGGCCTGGTTAACGATGTTTTCAGGAATATTATTTTGTTTAGCAATTTCACGCAGTACAGCTTCATCTCCAATATTTTTACCATCAATAAAATAGGCGTGAAATATTTGTTCGTGTAGAGGATAGAAAACATCTGCACCGAGTGATTTGCAGGTTTCGCTGAGTAATAAGGCTTTGCGTGAATTGGTTGTCATTGTTTGCTCACAGAAAGTGATCTCTTCTTCTTTGGCCAGAGTGTTCAAATTCTGCATCATTGTATCCCAGGTGTCCTTATTGTAATTCAGCAGTTTTACAGAATGACCTGTGGTTGGGGTCTCAGGATGAATTTCGATGAAGCACCAGTTTACTTTCACATCATAAATTTCACGCAGTGCATCGAGGCGTAGATTCCCAATAAAGCAGAAAGGGCAAATATAGTCACTTAGAATGGTGACTTTTATCTCTGGCTTCTTCATTTTTGCCCACCCATTTTGTTTTGCTTAATCAGACAATAGTCTGATTAAGCGTGTAATTCAAATTATAGGCTCGAACTCTATTGATTCAGCGTCTATGATTGAGATTAACTTATGCTTAATTATTGGGATGACAATGATTTATAAATTCTTAACTGTTCTGTTGTTGTTAGTTTCTAGCCAGATTGCTCTGGCAAGGGATTTTGAGGATGGCTATGCAGTTTATGGGGCAGGTGCGGATAGTTGTAGCCAATATACAGGCTCTATAAAAAATGGCGGTAGGGAACAGGACTACTTTATTGACTGGATGATAGGTTACTTAACTGCCTTTAATGTGATGATACCCAATACCTACAATATACTGGGTGAAACAGGTTTTGATTCGGCGCAGCTTTGGCTAAAAAGGCATTGTGAGAAATACCCTAAGCAACCATTTATAACTGCGATGATTAAATTAACAGAAGTTCTTTACCCAATGCGTCATCAATCTGGATTGAAAAAGCCACCAGCAGTAGAGGCAGGTGCCAAACCGGCTCCCGAGTAAGTTTAAATTGCACCGGTCGATTAGCTATTGAGCAAATAAATGGCCAATACAATTAGCAGGTAGGCAAAGGTCTTTTTCAGTTTTTGTACATCCAGACGATGTGCCAATGCTGCTCCGAAAGGTGCAAAAATGACACTAGTGATGATAATGCCCAGTAAGGCGGGTAAGTAAATAAATCCTATGGAATATTCTGGCAAGCTGGCGTATTGCCAGCCTGTGTACAGGTAACTAATAGAGCCAGAGAGTGCGATGGGAAACCCAATTGCAGCCGATGTTGCTATGGCTTTGTGGATGCTGTTGCCATGCCACATTAGCCAGGGGACACTCATAGTGCCGCCACCGATACCGACGATAGATGAGATAAAGCCTATTACACTGCCACTTATATTAAAATTTAGCAGAGAAGGTGAAGTTTGATGTGCTTTGGGCTTGTTGCCATAAAGCATATACGCCGCAACCAATAGCTCAAATACAGCAAATACGGGTTTTAGAAATGCACTACTCAATTGGCTAGCCATTATCCCGCCACACCATGCACCAAATAAAATTCCCAGGCTTAATTTGAATACCTGATGCCAGACAACGGCATGCTTTTTATGGTGGCTTAAAACAGATGATATAGAGGTAATGAGGATGCTCGCAAGGGATGTGCCTAGCGCCAGATGCATAGTGATATGACTATCAATTCCGAGAGATATAAAGGTGGTCGCAAGCACGGGGACGATAATGAGTCCACCACCAATACCGAGCAAACCAGCAAGTACTCCGACAACAGAACCCAATAATAAGTATGCGCCAACCTCTCCCAGCATTATGTTAAGTTCTTAGCGGAAGGAAGGGTATTTGAATGCAAGGGCGTGTTTACCTGCGTTGTTGGTGTCGGCCTTGTCCATTGCCCTGCCTTGTGTTCCCTCGACTTCCTTTGTTACGTCCTTTATTACCGCCATAGCGTTCTATTTTAGCTCTAGGTAATGGCTCTGCTAGTAATTCAGAGGTAACGGCCTCGTTTGGGATGCTATGACCAATATATTCTTCAATATCAGGCAGGTACTGCGCGTAATCTTCGCAGGCCATACTGATGGCATGGCCCGAGGCGCCGGCGCGAGCGGTACGACCAATACGGTGTACGTAATCTTCCGCTTGCTGAGGTAAGTCGTAATTAAATACATGGCTGACTTCGGGTATGTGTAAACCACGTGCCGCAACATCTGTGGCGACAAGAACATGAAATTCGCCATCCTGAAACTTTTTCAACAGGCTCTGGCGTTTGGCCTGCGGGATATCGCCAGAAAGAACTGCTGGAGGAATATTGTTTCCAGTTAACCAGGCACTAACTTCCTCAGCCACGCGTTTGGTGTTAACAAAGATAATACTTCGAGTGGGTTTGTCTTTTGCGAATAAACCAAGCAATAAAGGGATTTTTTCGCTATTGGCCGGGTAGAAGACGCGCTCTTCAATTTTATCTGCTGTACGTTGCTCAGATTCAATTTTTACGTGCTGTGGATTGTTCATATGTTCATATGAAAGCTCCTGCACGCGGTAAGAGAGTGTGGCTGAAAATAGCATACTGAGGCGATGCTCTGGGTCAGGGCATCGGCGTATTAAATAGCGAATGTCATTAATGAAGCCCAGATCAAACATGCGGTCAGCTTCATCCAGTACTAAAGCCTGAATTTGTTTGAGGTTAAATACGTGTTTCTTGAAAAAGTCGATTAAGCGGCCGGGTGTGCCTATAAGTATGTCGGCACCCTCAGCAATAGCTTTCTGTTGTGCGTCGTAACCAGTGCCGCCGTAAGCAAGCGCCAGCTTTAGCCCCGAATGGCTGCCGATTAGCTTGGCGTCATTATATATTTGAATGGCTAATTCGCGGGTTGGCGCAATAATCAGGGCGCGAGGCTGGTTAGGTTTTCTATGTTCAGGGGCGGGCTCTGTTAGTAGCTTTTTGTATACGGCGACGAGAAATGCAATAGTTTTACCTGTTCCCGTTTGCGCTTCACCAGCAACGTCAATTCCATCCAGTGATAGTGGCAGGCTCTTGGCCTGTATTGGCGTGCATTGCTTAAAACCCGCCTGATCAAGGCCTTGCAGCAGTGATTCAGGTAATTTATATTGATCAAAGTGTTGATCAGTCAGATGTGTGCTCATTGCTCTAGCATAAAGCACTCTGCCGGACTGTACAAATGTGTGAAATTAGTTAATATGCAATATATTAAATTTGTATAATAACAAACCCACCTAATTGCTGTTCTGCTTAAAGTGAATGTTAGACATTTAGTGCTTTAGGAATGGTGGTTTTATGGAATCCTAACCCGGAGGTTAAACACTGTGAGTGAGATCATTCATGTATCTGATGACAGTTTTGAAAGTGATGTATTAAATTCTGACGTACCTGTTCTAGTTGATTATTGGGCAGAATGGTGTGGTCCTTGCAAAATGATTGCGCCTATATTGGAAGAAATTGCGGGTGATTATGATGGTAAAATTAAAATTACTAAATTAAACATCGATGAAAACCCTGGTACGCCTCCCAAGTTTGGCATTCGTGGTATTCCGACATTAATGCTGTTTAAAAATGGTGAAGTAGAAGCAACTAAAGTAGGTGCTTTGTCAAAGTCACAATTGACAGCGTTTCTGGATAGTAATCTGTAACTTATAAGTTCTTGATATATCTGGTTTGTATAAAACAGGCCGTTCTACGTGAAAGTGTAGACGGCCTGTTTTTTGTATGCTAGAGTCCACCAAATAAATCTTCGTAATCGGCATTTTTCCTCGCCGACAATACGATCTAGTAACCCGGCTAAATCCAGCCACATAAATTCTACTTTTTGATATAAGCCAAAAAATTTAATTAATCCTTAAACCTATCTAATCACCTTTCAAAAAATACCTATTATGAACTTAACTGAACTGAAGAATAAAGCACCAACCGAACTTGTTGAAATTGCACAGTCAATGAAACTAGAAAATCTTGCTAGAGCAAAGAAGCAGGATATTATTTTTGCTATTTTAAAAACACACGCAAAAAGCGGTGAAGACATTTATGGAGATGGTGTATTAGAAATTCTTCAAGATGGTTTTGGTTTTTTGCGATCGGCTGAGGGCTCGTATTTAGCCGGTCCGGATGATATTTATGTATCACCAAGCCAAATTAGACGTTTTGGATTACGAACGGGTGACACGATAGCGGGTAAAATCAGACCGCCGAAAGACAGTGAACGTTATTTCGCTATGCTCAAAGTAGACACAATTAACTTTGATGCTCCAGAAAATGCAAAGAATAAAGTAGCCTTTGAAAACCTTACACCGCTACACCCAGATGAACGTCTAAAGCTGGAGCGTGGCAATGGTAGTTCAGAGGATATTACTGGCCGTATTATTGATTTAGTTGCGCCCATAGGTAAAGGGCAGCGTGGTTTGATCGTTTCGCCACCTAAAGCTGGTAAAACGATGTTGATGAGTAATATTGCTCAATCGATTGCAGCTAATCATCCGGAATGTTACCTGATTGTTTTACTTATAGATGAGCGTCCGGAAGAAGTAACAGAAATGCAGCGTATGGTATGTGGTGAAGTGGTTTCATCGACATTCGATGAGCCAGCAAGTCGTCATGTTCAGGTTGCTGAAATGGTTATCGAAAAAGCCAAGCGTTTAGCTGAGCATAAAAAAGACGTGGTTATATTGCTCGATTCTATTACGCGTTTAGCACGTGCGTATAATACAGTTATACCGTCGTCTGGTAAGGTGCTAACGGGTGGTGTAGATGCGCACGCATTACATCGTCCCAAGCGTTTCTTTGGTGCGGCACGTAATATCGAAGAAGGCGGTAGTATTACAATACTTGCAACGGCATTGATTGATACCGGTTCTAAAATGGATGAAGTTATTTACGAAGAATTTAAAGGTACCGGTAACTCTGAAATACACCTTGATCGTAAAATCACTGAAAAGCGTATCTACCCGGGTATAAATATTAATCGTTCTGGTACACGTCGTGAAGAAAAATTAACTGATCCTGAAGAGTTACAAATGATGTGGGTACTGCGTAAAGTGTTGCATCCCATGGATGAGACAGGTGCTATTGAGTTTATGCTAGAGCGTTTGCAAACAACTAAAACAAATGACGAGTTCTTCGACAAAATGAAGAAGGGTTAATTTAAGTTTTAGATATAGTTTTTTAAAATGATTGGCCGATGGCGTTAAAACCATCGGCTTTTTTGTGCCTGTAATGAATTGCTTTAATACGCTGAAGATTTTCTATACTTAGTTTAATATAATTTAGTTATCGAAAATGTTATACGTTGAGTGTTAGGCCTTTAATTATGTGTTTATGCGTCTAATATTAGATGTCAGAATATTTTTAAAAGAGGACTGAGCTTGCCTACATCTTTAGAATATTTAGTAATATTGATTTTGGTCGCCAATGGTGCGCCGATATTAATAAGAAATTTTTTGGGTGATGTTGCTAATTACCCACTGGATTCTGGGAAGATGCTGAGCGATCAACATCCAGTATTTGGTAGTTCAAAGACCTGGAGGGGGGTATTCTCGTCTGTCGTATTTACAGTGATTGTAGCCTTGCTTTTGGGATATGATATTGTCTTTGGAGTGATGATTGCAATACTGGCTATGGCCGGTGATTTGCTATCGAGTTTTATTAAGCGACGTCTGAAAATGCAGCCGAGTAAAATGGCTCCATTATTAGATCAGGTTCCAGAGTCACTATTTCCTGCTTTATATATGATGCAGGTGTTAACCTTAGCATGGAATGATGTAGTGCTTATTGTAATGATATTTATTGTTCTTGAGCTTGTCCTGTCAAAAATATTATATCAATTAGGTATACGTCAACGCCCTTATTAATGATTTAAATATACAAGAGTGCTAGCGTGAGAGAAAAAACAGAAATATATAATCTACCAAATTTCGTCAGCCTAATTCGCTTGCTAATGGCGCCCGTTTTAGTGTGGCTGGCCTTAAACCAGAAACATGACTGGTTTATTATTGCGCTTGTATTTACCGTATTTACTGATTTATTAGATGGTTTTTTAGCGAGAACTTTAAATCAAATAACAGAAATGGGCTCGCATCTGGATAGTTGGGGTGACTTCGTTATCTATTCTGTTATGGCTTTTTCTGCCTGGGTTTTATGGCCGGAAATAGTGATAGCTGAGAAATACTATTTCGCTATTATCCTGATGAGTTTTACCTTACCAGTCGCTATAGGGTTGTTAAGATTTAAGACGCTGACAAGTTATCACACTTGGGCTGTAAAGTTAGCTGTAGGTATTACGATAGTCGCTTATATTCTTTTGTTTTCAGGAACCGTGGAATGGGTATTTAAACTGGCTGCAATTGTATGTGTGTATGCAGCAATTGAAGAGATTATGATCAGTTTTATTTTGAATCGTGAACATGTAGATGTAAGAACCGTGTGGCATGCATTAAAAATAAGCAAGCAGGAAAAGTAATCTAAAAGGTCTCAGTAAATTTTAATTATCTTATAAATTGAAATATATCCAGCTTATGGAGCTGGATATATTTTGTCAAAATTATTTAACCTTCATGCCTGGTTGTGCGCCGTCATCAGGATTTAGTATCCATAAGTCTTTACCGCCAGGACCCGCTGCCAGGACCATTCCTTCTGACATGCCAAAACGCATTTTGCGTGGTTTTAGATTTGCAACCATTACCGTTAGTTTTCCTACTAAATCTTCCGGTGCATAGGCGGATTTAATACCGGCAAAAACATTGCGCGTTTCGTCGCCAATATCCAGTGTTAGTTGCAAAAGTTTATCTGCTTTTTCTACATGTTCAGCTTTTACAATTTTAGCTATGCGCAAATCGACTTTCGCGAAATCTTCAAACTCGATTTCATCAGCAATAGCTTCATTAGATGAGGTTTTTGCAGGCGTATTTTTTTTGTTTTCAGTGGCTTTAATATCTTCTTTAGATGCGTCGATAATTCTATCGATAGAATCTTTCTCGACACGTTGCATTAATGGTTTGAACTTATTAATGCTGTGACTTAATAATGGTTTATCTAAATCGCTCCAACTAAGCTCGCCACAGTTTAGGAATGCTTCGGCCTGTGAAATGACCTCTGGTAGCATCGGTTTTAGGTAAATGCATAAAATGCGGAACATATTTACGCCCTGAGTACATATGGCATGTACTTCAGCCTCTTTACCTTCCTGCTTGTTTTTAGCCCAGGGTTCTTCGTCGGCAATATATTGATTGGCTTTATCAGCCAGTGCCATGATTTCACGAACAGCCTGACTGTACTTTCTGTTTTCAAAATGATCTGCAATAGAGTTTCCCGCATCTATCATTTCCTGATGTAGTTCAGGCGCAGGTAGTGAATTGGCCAGCATGCCATCATTGTTCTTTTTAATAAAACCAGCAACACGAGATGCTATGTTGACAAATTTACCGACTAAATCTGTATTAACGCGCTGCTGAAAGTCTTCTAAATTCAAGTCGATGTCATCTATGCCAGAAGAAAGTTTTGCAGCATAGTAGTAACGTAAATATTCTGGTTTCAGGTGATCTAAATAACTACGCGCTTTAATAAACGTGCCACGAGATTTTGACATCTTTGCGCCATCAACTGTTAGGAAGCCATGGCAAAAAACCTTAGTCGGTGTGCGATAACCTGAACCGCTTAATACTGCTGGCCAGAAAAGCGTGTGAAAATATGCGATGTCTTTTCCAATGAAATGATACAGCTCGGTTTTATCATCCGCTTTCCAGAATTCATCGAAATTTAAGTTTTGCTTTTCTGCAAAATGTTTAAAGCTGGCCATATAACCAATTGGAGCATCTAGCCAGACATAGAAAAATTTATCTGTGGTGTCCGGGATTGGGAAGCCCCAGTAAGGCGCGTCGCGAGAGATGTCCCAATCTTTTAGTCCAGATTCAAACCACTCGGACAGTTTATTGGCAATTTCAGATTGTACATGTCCAGCTGTTGTCCAGCTTTTTAGCATATCTTCAAAATCACCTAGCTTGAAAAAGTAGTGCTCAGTGTCTTTTTTGATAGGGGTGGCACCAGAAACAACTGAATATGGATCCTTTAAATCGGTGGTGTCATATGTTGCGCCACATGCCTCACAGTTATCGCCGTATTGATCTTCTGCGCCACATTTAGGGCAGGTGCCTTTAATGAAGCGATCCGGCAGGAACATATTGGCTTCTGGGTCATATGCCTGAGATATAGTGCGTGTCGTGATGTGGCCAGCATCTCGCAGCGTGCGGTAAATACCCTGTGATAACTCTTTATTTTCATCTGAGTGGGTGCTGTGATAGTGATCGAAGCCAATGAGGAAGTCTGAGAAATCCGCCTGATGATCTTTGCTTACATCGGCAATAAGTTGCTCTGGTGTAATGCCGTCCTGTCTAGCGCGCAACATAATAGGTGTGCCATGGGCATCATCGGCGCAGACGTAGTAGCACTCGTTACCGCGTAATTTCTGGAAGCGAGCCCATATATCAGTTTGTATATACTCTACGAGATGTCCCAAATGAATTGGGCCATTCGCGTAAGGCAGGGCGCTAGTAATAAGAATTTTACGGGGTGTTGGAGTGCTCATGTGTGCTCATTGTGTTGATTATATCTCAGGCGCGTAAAGTAGCATTTTCACAGCTATTTTTCATCTATCTTTGGCATGATGCCGGGTTTTATATGATTTAATCCCACAGAAATATCACGTTCATGAAAGGCCATGCTTCTTATATAATGAAGACTATTGAGAATAATTGAGCTGATGTGATTTATGGATGTTGTGGCACCTTTTGATATTTCTGTACAGGACCCAAAACCTGATTTGCGCGAATTACACTTTAGCTTCACCGCTGATTTTCAGAAGATGGCTGTATCAGAGCGACTTGAAACCTTGCGTGCCTATGTTAAATCGCTGATTAAGCAGGCAGAAACATTGGTTGATCCTGAATCCCAAAGAGGAATTATCACGGTTATTCAAATCACCGAGGAAATTTTTCCGCATATTCAATCAGATAGTTTACCATTGCAAGAAGTACTGATTGTCGAGATTGGTGGTGCAGCTGAAGGCTCATCATTAGATGAATTGCTGGATAATAAGTTATTAAATTAGGGGTTAATGATGAGCGTAATAGATAAACTGGCTGGTTTAGTCGAGCAACTGTATATTGAGTCAGCTGATTACATAGATAACCCGTCAGATGCGCAGATTTGGTATAACCGTGGTTATGCGAATGGTGTAGTTGCCTATCTTCAAGCTCAAGGTTTTGCTGATAAGTTGAATGGTTTAACGCTGGATGCGCCAGGCATACATGACAATGAGAGAATTATGGAGTGGCAAAAGGCTTACCACCATGGTTTTGAAATGGGTGAACGCGAATCTGGCGAGGTGCATCAAGCATCATAAGGGTGGTCTTTTATCAGGCCTCCAATGTTAGTTGATAGCCGCCAAATTTACGCATGTTTAGAACGCCTGTATCGAGTATTAAATACTGCCCTTTAATGCCATTCAGGGTGCCACTTACTTCGGGTGTTTTATCAAAGTTAAATGATTTTACTTTTTCGGGGTAGTTGGTTACCGGATAGTTTATATTGATCGTCTCTTCGCTATCTAGATATTCGATGGCATCACTATCCAGCGTATTAGCTAGTTCTTTAATGTCTGTTTCACACTGTAAAAACAAATCATCACGCCTGGCTTGAATGTCTTGTGGCTCAGAAACTCCCTTGAGCATTTTTTGCCAACTAGTTTTGTCGGCAACGTGATTCTTGAATATTACTTCCACAAGTCCTGAGGTTAAGCGATTCTTTACACGAAATATCGGCAGTGCCTGTGTTGCACCCTGATCCATCCAGCGTGTTGGTACTTGTGTGCCGCGGGTGATACCAACTTTCAGACCAGAAGAGTTTGCAAGATATACGAAGTGATCAGCCAGACAGTTTTTTTCACCCCATTGAGGCTCGCGACATGTTCCCTCGGCGTAATGACATTTTTCAGGTTTGATAATACAACTGTCGCATTGTGCCAATGATTGAAAACAAGGGTAACAAAAGCCCTGATTAAAACTTTTTTTAGTTTTTCGTCCGCAGGCAATACAATTGATTTCACTTGTATGAGTGAGTTTGATATGACAGCCGATGAGTGCGTTCATATCGACTAGCTCATCACCAACAGGCAAATGGTATTGCACGGTTTGATTTAATTGCGTACGCATTTTCTGGATATTGCCGATGTGTTTCATGGTGATTATTCTGTGTTAGTCATGTTGAATGTGGGCTGAAGATATTAACACAGAGAAATCTGTTGGCGACAAAGATGTAATATAATGATAAATAAATAATCAGGTGTAAATTTAAATTAGGAGAAATAAAGTATGTCGGAAGATGATAATGAAAGCATATACCCTATAGCTAATTGGGATATTGGGCCCATAGAAGAACATCAACTAGTGGTGTTTCGCCCACACTTTATTTCCTCACCGGAGCAAACTGCGGAAGATGCTGAAGTGAGTCGCTACTATGCTTTGACATTAACGCAGGCAAAAGAATTACAAGCAGCATTAGAAACAGCGATAGTGATGCTGGATAAGAAATAAAAGTATTTTTTATTGGGCGAGATTGATTTTTCTAGTTTGATGAAGGATGCCGATTGTCTGAGAGCTTTTTTGTATCAGGATGAAATCAGGAATTTACAGTATAATGCAGCAAATTTAAGAGTTAAGACGTAAGAATATGAGTGAAAAAGTATTTGCTGGTTGTGTATTTGATGCAGCGCAGGCTGAAAAAATGGTTGGAAAAACCGTGTTGGTGAGTTTGACCTGTATGAATGATTTTGGTGATCTTGCGGCATTCGAACAGTTTGCAGGGAAAATATTACGTATAACAAATGACGATGGTTTAGTTGTAATGCGGGATGATACAGCTGAAGAATTTAGTTTGCCGCCTGATCTCGATCACTATCAGATTGCTACGCCAGGCGACTATAAGTTAGCAGAAACAGATGTCGTGGTATCTAATCCAGATTATGTAGTGGAGTGGGATATCTATCCACCGGGTAACGATGGCGATGGCCAGCCTAATTAATTGTCATCGTTTACTTAGTGGATGATTGAATTAATAACCTGACCTAACGCATGATTAAATATTGAATGGTCAGCAATAATTTTAGACTTTCCGCTATTTAGTTCTTCAACAAATTCATCGGCATGTTTTTCGATGACTTTGTTTCCGTGACGATCAACAAAAATAAGTTTGGCTTCATCAAATAAAACAACCGAGAGTTTTACTCTGCGCAATGCTTTGTTTTCACCATTGTAAATTTCAAACCATACGCCTTGTTTCACATCTCCAGGAAGACGTGCGATTTGTACGTGAGGCGGCTCACCGTCCTCCTCTGGCATTTCTTCTGCAGATTCTGCAATAGCATCTTCCAGACTAATATCTGGCTCGGCGTATTCAGGTGCTGTTTGATAAAATTCTGAGTTCTCTAGTAAGCGTGTATGTATTTCTTTTAGAGCGCTCATAGAAGCGTCGATGCTTCCAGGGCTGAGTTTGGTATTTTCCAGCAGGCTTTTTGTTTCTTCAATTAAGTTGTCGGAGTCATTGTTTAATAGCATCCATTGCACTGATGTTGTTATGGGTTGAACACTGTAAATCATGTGTTTTAATAAACTTATGATTTCGTTCCATTCAGCGCTATCTTTGCCGTATTTGATGAAGCGCTGAAACATGACGGTAGACCACTGCTTTAATATGAGTGGTTTAAGCTCTTTTTGGATGACTCTTTTATATGTGTGTTTTTGCAGTTCATTTAAAATAACCTGTCGTGCATGCTCTTTAAAAATAGCTTTTTGTGTTTCTTCTTCCTGCTTACCAGATTTGTCTTCTTCAATTGACTTAAGGCGATTTAATGCGGTGAGTGCTGTATTAAAGCTGGTTAGGTTCTGATCAAAAGTGGTTTGTAACTGTTCAACAATTAGCTGCATGGTTTTGAATAATGTATTTTCCTTGTCTTCAATGCCGATGCCTAAGTGAGCCATGGTGTCTAGGACATTACGTGCAGTGTGTTTGTTATTCTGGAAAAATTTAGCATCCAGCATAGCTACTTTGATTAATGGAATCTGTAGCTCAAGTAATAGTGATTTAAGTGCAGAAGAAATATTAGTGTCACGGAGAAATGCACCAAATAGCATTTCAACAAAGTCGACAGTACGGCCGTCAATGGCATTTAATGATTTGGACATTGACGTATTGCCCATTTTTGCCATGCTGTTTAATAAGGCATGTTTAAAGGCATCGGTTTGTATACTGGTTTCACCAGGAACGTATGCTGGTTTATAGCTGGTTTGTAGATTGGTCAGGGCCTTGATGACATCGCGACGGTCATGAAATTGTTTCCCCGCACCACTGTGTCCTGAGCTGGTTTTGACGCCGTCACTATCTTCGTTGTCTCCTGATATAAAGCTCTTAATTGCTTTGGAAACTTTCTCCTGATCGGTTACATCTATTGTTTTGTCTGGCGTGTCTGGCGTTTCTGAATCCGAGCTCATGATAGTAATAATTAACATCCGGTTAATGGTATATAAGATGTATACGATTGTAGTCGCTGAAAATCAATATTACAGTGATTAAACGTATATAAGTGCCGTTAAGTGGCTGCTTGTATATTAAAGGATTAAAGGTATGTAGGCATTACTTAAAGTCGCTGAAGATTGAGCTTTGTCGATATGATGCTTAAATTGACCTGAATAAGTCGAGTTTTCTGATTGTTTTAATAAAACGTGGGAACAATAACAGTCTTTATTAGTGAATAGAGAATAATGTCGTTGTTTTAATAGCAAAACTGCTCTTGAATCCTGGAAAAATGCCCATAAGTAGGATCATCAGATATTAAAAGTGCTTCTCACTATACCAACAAAGGGTGGGGTTAATTCCTCTTCAGCTAGTGTAGAATGCGCACCATTCATATAACAGTATATTGATTGCCCAGTAGGGCCAGACACATTCAGGTTTTGGAGTAAGTGCCATGAGCGTTTCACAGCAACAGGTTGAAGAAGCAATTGCAAAGTATGTCGATCCTTATCTTGAGAAGGATTTGAAAGCAGCAAATGCAGTTAAAGGTATTGATATTAATGGCGCAGAAGTAGTCATTAAGGTTGTATTGGGCTTTCCTGCTAAAGGCCATTATGCAAAAATTTCTGAAGAACTAACTAAATTGGTTAGTGCTCTGGATGGTGTAGATACCGTTAAGGTTGATGTTAGCCATGAGATCGTTGCTCACTCTGTGCAATCTAGCTTGAAGCCACTTGAAGGCATCAAAAATATTATTGCAGTAGCATCGGGTAAAGGTGGTGTTGGTAAATCAACAACAGCTGTTAATCTGGCATTAGCGTTGAGTAAGGAAGGCGCTAACGTGGGTATTCTGGATGCTGATATTTATGGCCCAAGTATTCCTCGTATGTTGGGTATTACAGATAAGCCAGAATCTGCTGATGGTAAAACTCTCGATCCAATGATGGGTCATGGTATGCAGGCTATGTCGATTGGTTTCATGATCGACGACGAAACACCAATGATCTGGCGTGGCCCAATGGTTACACAGGCCTTAGAGCAATTGCTTGTTGATACGCAGTGGAAAAACTTAGATTACCTGGTTATCGATTTACCACCGGGTACAGGTGACGTACAGCTTACATTGGCACAAAAGGTTCCAGTAAGTGGCGCGGTTATCGTAACGACTCCTCAGGACATTGCATTGTTAGATGCACGTAAAGGCCTGAAGATGTTCGAGAAGGTTGAGGTGCCTGTACTCGGTATCGTTGAGAATATGAGCGTTCACATTTGTTCTGAGTGTGGCCATGCTGAGCCTATTTTTGGTCAGGGCGGTGGTGAGCGTATGTCAGAAGACTACGACGTTGATTTCTTAGGTGCATTGCCACTTGATATGTCTATCCGTACTAATGGTGATGAAGGTACGCCTTCAGTAGCATCTGATCCAGATGGTACTATCGGTCATATCTACCGTGATATTGCTCGACGTACTGCAGCTAAGTTGGCGTCTCAAGCTAAAGATTACAGCAGCAAGTTCCCGAATATTGTTATCGAGAACAACTAGAGTTTTTTACACCTGTCCGCCTCTGCGGCACAAGTGCAAAAGATCATGTTAGAATGCCGCCACTTGTTAATAGTGGCGGCATTTTAGTTTTTGGGGATTTAAAAAGTAATGAGTATTAAGTCAGATAAGTGGATTCGTCGTATGGCGGAAAATGAAGGCATGATTGAGCCATATGAACCGGGGCAAGTTCGTTATGATACGGATGATAATCGCCTGATCTCATACGGAACCTCTAGCTACGGATATGACGTACGCTGTGCCAATGAGTTTAAAATTTTCACCAATATCAACTCGGCTATCGTTGACCCTAAAGACTTTGATGATAATAGCTTTGTGGATGTTAACTCGGACGTTTGTATTATTCCGCCAAACTCCTTTGCGCTGGCACGTACAGTTGAGTATTTCCGCATTCCACGTAGTGTCCTAACGGTGTGTTTGGGTAAATCGACTTATGCGCGTTGTGGCATTATCGTCAATGTCACCCCGCTGGAGCCGGAGTGGGAAGGTCACGTCACACTGGAGTTTTCAAATACAACACCGCTACCTGCAAAAATTTATGCCAATGAAGGTGTTGCTCAAATGCTGTTCTTTGAATCAGATGAAGTTTGTGAAACATCGTATGGTGACAGAGCAGGTAAATACCAGGGTCAAACGGGCGTTACCTTACCCAAGACTTAGTCTAAACTCCTGATATTGTGTTTTTTTGATGGGACTGTTCGATTGCTTAGCTTAGAAAAACTGATTGATAAAAGTGGCAAGCTGGGCAGTTTGCCCGCTATTGTGTATAAGGTGTTTGAGGTGATGGATGATTCTAAATCCACCGCCACACAAATTGGTAAAGTGATAAATGATGATCCGGCACTTACCGCTCGACTCCTTAAGCTTGTAAATAGTCCTTTCTATGGCTTTTCAGCCAAGGTGGATACTGTATACCGGGCGGTCGCCCTAATTGGTCATCAGGAGTTGCGCAGTGTCGTTATTGCGGCTTCTGCGGTTAATGTATTTGACGGTATTCCATCTGAACTGGTTTCTATGCCGACATTCTGGAAGCGTAGTTTAAGTACGGCTGTTGTGGCACGTGTATTAGCAGCCTTTAAACGCGAAAAGGTCATTGAACGTTATTTCATTGCAGGTCTATTGCATGATATTGGCTCATTGCTCTTGTATCTGCAGCAACCGGATGAAATGACTCAGGCACTGCAATTACAGCAGTCGGAAGGCATTAGTCTAAGCTCCGCAGAAAAACAGGTATTGGGTTATAACCATACAGAGGTAGGTGGTGCTTTGTTGAAAAAGTGGAATCTACCGCCTGTTATCTGCACCTCAGTTAAATTTCAGGAGACACCTTCAAAGGCGCCTGAGTCTGAGCAAGAATCAGCCTGGCTGATTTATCTTGCCAGGGCTATTGTTGATCACCATATAGAGCGAGACCCTGATTTGGCTGAAGATGCAGTCATTAGCCCCGATATATGGCAAGCCAATGGTCTGGACGAAAGTCTATTGCCAAAGATTCTTGAGAAAGCCGAGCAGCAGTACGAAAGTTCTAAGGATATTCTTTTATCGTAAGCTCATAACTTGCCAGCCTGCCGCATTGGCATGTGCCAGTAGTTTATCATCTGCATCTACCGCGACAGGGTGATCGACTTCTAGAAGCAGAGGCAGGTCATTGTGAGAGTCGCTATAAAACCAGCTGCCATCCATATCGAGTTTTTGCTCTTGCATCCATTCTGTTAGACGTACGACCTTGCCACCCTGAAAGCAGGGTGTGCCAGCAATTTTTCCAGTGTACTTGCCATTTACAACTTCAGGCTCGGTGGCTAACAGGTTATCAATTCCGAAGGCGCTGACAATTGGGCTTGTGACAAAGCTATTGGTGGCGGTAATGACGACTAGTGTATCTCCCTGATTACGATGTTTAGCGATAAGCTCAAATGAGGCAGGGCTCATAATAGGGCGGATTTTTTCTTCTACAAACTGTTGGCGTAATCCAGTCATTTTTGCAATGTCATTGTCGACCAAAGGCTGCTGAGAAAATGCCTGAAATTCATGAATGTCGAGATTGCCCTGTTTATATTCCTCATAGAAACGCTGATTTTCACGCTCATATACATCGCGATCGACAATACCCTGTTCAGTTAAAAACTCACCCCAAAGATAGTCGCTATCGCCAGCTAACAGGGTGTTGTCCAGATCGAAAAGTGCAAGTGCCATGAGTATTCTCGTGCGTGTTGTCTATAAAAAAAATCTTAAAACTACATATCTTCATAAAAATTGCCTATAGTTAAAAGGCAGTCTGCGTATTGTAACTAAAACATTGCATGATGCTGGAATTTTTGAAAAAATTGTACGTAATACTCGGATAGGCGACCCTAAGTGATTGATTCTGACGGCTTTAGGCCGAATGTAGGCATTATTCTCAGCAACCCGGAAGGCAAAGTCTTCTGGGCGCGTCGCTGTGGTCAGGATGCCTGGCAGTTTCCACAGGGCGGGATACATACGAATGAAACGCCAGATGAAGCAATGTACCGAGAGTTGTTTGAAGAAACAGGCCTGAGCCCTGAGCACGTTGAACTGGTCGGTAAAACGAGTAAATGGCTAAGATATCGACTGCCTAAGTGGATGGTGCGTAAAAATACTCATCCTGTCTGTATTGGACAAAAGCAAATATGGTTTGTGCTTAAGTTGGTAGGCTCAGAAAATCACTTTAATCTGGGTGCTGTAGAAAAGCCCGAATTTGACCATTGGGCCTGGGTCGATTACTGGCACCCAATGAGTGAAGTGGTGTTTTTTAAACGCAAGGTTTATAAAAAGGCATTAACGGAATTAGAGCCTCTATTGTTAAACGAAATAGAGGCTTAAAAGTCTATACCGGTTTCACCACAACTAAAATCACAATGGCGGTGAGTACGAGTACAGGAAATTCATTGAACCATCTATACCAGATATGATTTCGTCTACTTTCATTATTGGCAAATACCTTCACCAGGTGTCCACAGTAAAAATGGTAAGCAACGAGTAAGCCAACGAGGACAAGCTTTATTTGCATCCATATTGAATCGTACATATTCCACTCAATCATTAGCCATGTACCAAGAATGATTGTAAGTATCATGAATGGAGTAACGAACAGATATAATTTTCGTTCCATGATCTTAAATCGTTCGTTTCCAGCATCATCATCGGTCATTGCGTGATAAACAAATAAGCGTGGCAAATAAAATAATCCAGCAAACCAGCTGACCATAAAAATAATGTGGAAGGCTTTAACCCAAAGCATGGCTTTCTCAAGTTGTTTATTGTGTGAACATGTTAACGCGAGATAGGGTAGGTTAAAAGGTTTACGGGATATATCTGGGTATGCTGTAGCGTTATTTCAGTCTATACTAGTCTTCTTATTATCAATAACTTGCACACACTTATTCATTTACTTTTGTAGTGTTACAGGTTTTTAAATTATTGCATGAGGTCCTTACATGATTAAAGCCGGTATTGTCGGTGGCACAGGTTATACAGGCGTTGAGTTGTTGCGTTTGTTAGTGGCGCACGATGAAGTTGAACTGTCGGTTATTACGTCACGTTCTGAGGCGGGACAGGCCGTCTCTAGTTTGTATCCAAACTTGCGCGGACATGTTGATATTCAATTTTCAGAACCAGATTTTGCAGCACTTTCTAGTTGCGATGTTGTGTTCTTTGCAACGCCGAATGGTGTAGCGATGAAAATGGTCCCTCAGTTGTTGGAGTCTGGCGTTAAAGTTATCGACCTGGCTGCCGACTTTCGAATAAAGGATTCTGCTGTTTGGAAAAAATGGTACGGTATGGATCATGCTTGTGAAGATATATTGGCAGAAGCGGTATATGGGTTACCGGAGTTAAATCGAGAGGCGATTAAAAGTGCGCGGATTATTGCTAATCCGGGCTGTTATCCAACAGCGGTAAGCTTAGGGTTTATTCCATTAATTGAAAATAACCTGCTAGATGATCAGCACTTAATTGCAGATGCAAAATCAGGTGTAAGCGGCGCTGGTAGAGGAACCAATATTGGTTCATTATTATGCGAAGCATCAGAAAGTGTTAAGCCTTATGGAGTTGATGGACACCGCCACTTGCCAGAAATTAAGCAAGTATTAAGTGAAGTGGCAGGACACGATGTGGGGCTTACGTTTGTACCTCATTTAATGCCAATGATTCGTGGTATTGAAACAAGTTTATATGGCGTTCTAAAAACAGACGTTGAAGATTTGCATCAGATATATTCAGATCGTTATAAAGACGAACCCTTTGTCGATGTTTTACCTTTAGGGGTAATGCCAGAAACTAGAAGTGTAAAAGGTTCGAATATGTGTCGTATTTCGGTGTTTCGTCCGCAAGGAGGTGATACTGTTGTGGTATCTTCAGTGATCGATAATCTGGTTAAAGGTGCTGCGGGGCAAGCGGTACATAATATGAATTTAATGTTCAATTTGGATGAAGCCATGGGTATAAGCCAGGTGGCATTGTTACCTTAGCCTTTGGGGTGAAATAAGGGCTAATTAAGCGTATGAAGTCAGAACCAACACAGAGCCAGTTTTTAATATCTGTACATCAGCCAAAGTTATGGATTGCCAGTGCAATTGTAGCCATATTATTAGTGATGTTTGGTATTTGGTCATCCTATGAGTATGGTCGCCATGCAGCTGGATTTAATCAGTCAGACTATGATCAGGAAATAGAAATATTACGTCAGGCACTGGATGAGCAGACGGCCAAAAAAGAGGTTGCTCTGCGGGAAAATGCGCGTTTGTCTAGAGGCAGCGATATTCAGAAAGATGCGAGTAGTCAGGTGGGTGATTCTTTAGCTGCATGTGAAGATGAGATGCTCAAAATGAGGGAAGAGCTGACTTTTTATCATAATATCGTGGCACCGCGTCAGTCAGCGAGGGAAATACAGATTAACAAAGTAGCGCTTACTCAGGCTGATAATGGTGTATTTAATTACAAGATAGTGTTAATTCAGGTAGGTAAACATGACTACACTCAGAGGGGTTTTGTCGAACTGTCTTTTAAAGTTCGTAAGGCTGACGGCTCCGAGGTGATTTTAGACTTGCCGAGTGTTTCAACCGTAAAAACAACAAAACGTCAAAAATTTGGTTTTAAATATTTTCAAAACTTTGAAGGTGGCATCAGATTTCAAGAAGGAATTGAGCCATTATCGATATTTATTAGTGCTTTACCAAAAAGCGCTAAAGTCCCTAAGGTAAAGCAAGAATTTATCTGGGGTGATCTAATTGCTGGAGGTAATGTGTCCAATGTGGGGCAAAAATAAATCAAAATCAGCGAAAATTGAGACCCTTATCGGTACTGCAATGGAAATTCAGGGAGATTTAATCTTCTCTGGAGGATTGCATGTGGACGGGAAGATTATTGGCAATGTTATTGCTGAAGAGAACTCTCACTCAATGCTAGTACTCAGTGATCGTGGGCAAATTGAGGGTGAAGTACGCGTACCCTTTGTTGTATTGAATGGTCAGGTGATTGGTGACGTCTATGCAAGCGAGCGTGTTGAGCTATCGAGTCAGGGGCAAGTTAACGGAAATGTATATTATAATTTACTTGAAATGGCCATGGGTGCCGAGGTGAATGGTAATCTGGTACATTGTAAAGATGAGAAAAAACTCCTTGAATTTCAAATACATGACAAGAAATCCAAGGCAGATGATGACGCTGTCGATGCGGAACCAAGCCCAACAGCAAGCTAGTAATGCCGGTAGAATAAACTTGACTAAATTAGTCAGGTAATGCTAACTTGCGCTTATAGCTTTAAACAGAATTTTTGGAGAGACTAATGACTGCTGAATTAGCTGATATTCCAGCACCACTGGATTTTACCGACGCTGCTGCAGCCAAGGTACAGACACTAATCGAAGAAGAGAAGAACCCTAACTTGAAACTGCGCGTATTTATTTCGGGCGGTGGTTGTTCTGGCTTCCAGTATGGGTTTACATTTGATGAAGAATTAAAAGATGGTGATACGGCTGTTGAAAACGGTGGTGTTACCTTATTGATTGATCCAATGAGCTTCCAGTATCTTGTGGGCGCAGAAATCGATTACAAAGAAGATCTACAGGGTGCGCAATTTATTATTCGTAATCCGAATGCACAAACAACCTGTGGTTGTGGATCTTCATTCTCACCAGCTTAATTACCTAGCTAGTTGAGAAACAAAAAAAGAGATGCTTTAAGCATCTCTTTTTTATTGCCTGTTTATTTTTTTGAGTTTGGTTAGAACCAGAAAGAGAAAAACAGGCGAGTAACGCCTGCGGAAAAACTATACAACGGTTCATTGCCAAGGGTTGGTGCATCACTAACATCAGTAAAATTGTCATAATCAAACTGAATGTGACTGTAAAACAAATTTGCAGTCGCCTTTTCTATAAAGCCTAAGTTTTCAAATTTATAACTTACTCCAATGTTTATGGTGTAGTCAGAGAAGGTACTTAATTCCTTGTCCCTGGCATAAAAGTTTTGCGGTGGTGTGTCGACGCCCCCAAAGGGGAAAAGGTCGTTGTAAAAATCTGCCTGAGTTTGTTGGTAATAACGCAAGCCGAATTCGAATGTCCAGTTATGTTCGAGTGGGTGAATATACCCCACTTCATATGTGTCGCCTTTTATTCCCCAGGAGTCTGTAAAGAAACGATAGCCACCAAATACGGCTGCTCGATAGGGTAAATAATATCGGAGATTAAAACTCACAGCATTTGAAGTTCTAGTCTCTGGGTAGTTTTCATCAAAAAAGTTATAGCCACTAGTCGTTCCAGTATCTATGTAACGATAAGCACGATAAGGATTATTTAAAAATCCTTCATCGGTGATAATGTTGTAGGCCATAGATAGCATAAGCTTTTTAGTTAGTACCTGGCCTAGTGATACACGATAATTTTTAAAAGAAGATTCTTCTTCAAAGCCAGTATCACCGGTTTTTGTAATAATGTTACTACCAATGGAATAACCGAGTGTTACGGTAGATAATCCACCAAACATTTCCTGCGTAAGGCCAAATGAATGAGTGGTGCCATCAAAATCATTTTCCAGACTATTTGTGTAGTTATAATTCAGTGTGGATTTTTCAAATAAATAATCAACGCCTAGAGATTGTTGAGTACGCTCTTCTATATATGGACTAGCCAATACGAGAACATCTATTGAGGCACTTGTTATGCTGTCTACATAGTGATTTGCAGAAACCGATACTTGTTCATCAAAGTTCTTGCGTACAACTAGAGAGGGGCCATCAATGGTAATGCCTCCGCCATCATATTTATGGTAAAGCAAATCAACGCGTTCTTCTGGTAATACAGCAGCATTTGTTAACTGGCAGAAAGAGCATAGGCCAATGATTAAAAGCGGGGATAAATATTTAATTACAGCCACAACCACCACCTGCCGCAAGCCCGGCTCCACGAGAACCTTCGCGTGAATCATATACATGTTCAAAATATGAGCTCGATACTGGGTCTGGGTCCAGCTTCATGATTTCATCCGCAAGGAATGCTTTTTCGTAAGGTTTGACCCAGGGTTTAATATTGCTACAACCAGTTAGTAGCAATGCCAGGCTCAGAGAAAATAAGACTGTTTTGAAATTACTCATCTAATAAACCTTGAATAATTGTCTGTGCTTGTTTCGAATCGTTTAAATTTTCCGCATTAAATTTATTTTGGATGTTTCCATCGCGATCGATTAGAAAATAAGTGGGCAGGTTCTCAATATCATATGCCGCACTCACAGTATTGTACTGGTCAAATAAAAGTGAAAAATTAGGTTTAAATTTTTTGCTAGTCAGCGTGATTTTTTGAAAGTTATCGCCAACGTTAATAGCCAGTACGCTTAAGTCTTCAGCGCTATATTGCGTATGAAATTTATTTAAGATAGAAAATTGTTTTATGCATGTGCCACATTGTGATGACCAGAAAGCTAGTAATACAGCTCGCCCGCGTAACTCTGATAGTTTGATGTTTTTACCATGCTGATTTTTCAGGGTGAAATTTTCGGCAGCTGTGGCTTTTCCTTCTGCTTTAGTAAGGCTGCTGAATAACATCAGCGAGACGACTAAAAAAATAGTATATGCAGGGAAACTTATTATTTTTGATTTAAATATCATAATTAGATCGTTAGAAATAAATGCCTACCGACGCAGTAAATTGTAAGTTATGAGTGAGCTTGTCTGGGCCAAGAAAATCGGCATTAAAAGTGTGATCTTTCACACCGAAAGAAGCCGACAGATAATTTGACACCAAAACCCTGTAGCCAAAACCAAGACTTATGGTGTAGTTATCCTGTCCTGCGAATTGTGTATTGCCAATGCCGGCAATCAAGTAAAATGCATTATTGTAGGTGGTGTTTTCCGTTAGAAAAGTTTCGCCGGGGAAAATATCATAGCCAATATTGAATAAATAGTAATTAAGTACTCTCTCGTCATCTGATAGTAGATTAATACCAGGAAGAAAGTCTTCGAATCTAGACTCTCCAACAGTAGCTTGACCTAGCTCTGCACCTATAAAAAAACCTTCTGATATTCTATAGTTCACCTGTGCGTTAATCAGTAATGAGGTACCAAAATCTTCAACGCTCATTAAGCCAAAGCTTGCGTTGATTTCAATATTATCAGGGTTAATACGAGACTCATCGAAATCCATACGTTCAATTTCTGGTTGAATCACAGGGTCTATTATTTGATCTAATGTTTCTTCAGCTGCGTATGCGGCATTAGTGCACACCAGTAAGCAGCTAGCAAAACAGTTTAGAAGAAAACGCCGAAGCCTAGCTTCCATTCGGTAATATCCTCATTGTCGTCGTTATCTTTTGTTGCAGAAAAGATAACATAATCATTATATTCAATACGGAATATAACACGTTGGCTAATATGCATTCTTAAGCCCAGTGTTATATTTGAAAATTGGTTGGTTTGATCAATAGGCTGGATAAGTGTAGATGATGGCTTTACATCGATGATGCCGGTACCCATGTGAAAAAATGGTGAATATTTCCAGTCAGGGAAAGGCTGCATAAAAATACCAATTTTAAATAGGATACTACTTGAAGCCTCACCAATGGATTGTGAAAAACTAGCCTCAGTTGCAAAATTCTTATTTAAAAAATAAGAACCATATGTGCTAAATATAGGTGCACCACCAAAATCGCCACCCATAACGCCCCATTCCCAACTGCGCTGACTGAAGTCCTCCTGGGTGATTGATAAAAAATCAATAGGTTCACCATTAGGGGCCCGTGTCTTGGAAATTTGATTAAAGGGCACCCAGCCTTCTTTGCCTTTTGCATCACGCACTTTATACCAGTTTGCACGCTGCACTATTATGCTGGTAATGGTTCCTCGCTCGATGACGTTGGTTATAGGATATCCAGCGCCGGGCCCGGTATACATTTCCATAAAAGGTTCAGTAACTAATACCTGCTGATATTCATCTGAGTTATCAGCAAAACAGTTATTAATGGCAGATAGGTAGATAAAGAACGCTACTATGAGTGTTTTAAACATAGAAATGCATCACGTCCGCTGTTTTTTTGAACTGCATGTAAATCCTATTTAATGGCCTAAATGCCTAATCTTAGTTTTGTGGGGCCAATGGGTCAAACGGGTTATTAAAATATTGTCCGCCAAGGTCTAACCATTCTGCTATTAATCGAAGTTCTGCATTCGTTAGCATGCCCCTGTGATCCTCTGTGAAGCTTAAGGCAGCGCCAGTGGTTAAGTTAGTTTCATACATTTTATGCATAAATGCATTAGACCGGGCGCCATTTGTGTTCATGCTTGGTGATACGGCAGCGCTTGGATCAGGAATAGTAATGAGTACAGGATCGCCGTTTATGTCGAAAATTGGGTCACCATTTCCATCAGTTGCCTGAACCTCAATGGTTGCCTCGACTAAGTCACCATTGATGTCTAATATTTTTCCATCGTCTGGGAAAAACAGCTCTCGATAAGATTTTAAGTGATCGGGTTCCTGGTCGGATGGGCCGATATCCAGGTCTAATTGCGCCACTGGTAATTGTGGCGTTATATTATCAGTTGGATCTACAGGGCCGTGGCATGAAGTACAGGTGTCTTCACCAACGCCTGTGGTCATGTCTAGTGCGCCACGAGACACTGTCCAGAGAGGGGCGATATGAGTTGGGTAATTGATTACAATGCGGCAGTATGCATTCCAGTCAGCTTCACAAATAGCATTGCTTGGTACGCCGCTAGTCGTTAAGCCATCGACACCACGATAAGTGAAGTTAATGGCGGGGTCGATGCCTCTAACGCCAGGGTCTGTCCATATGTCGTTATACACCACATTAACACTAGGTGTAACAACGGTCTCAATACTATTAACTGCCTGGGCACGAACAATCACTTCTGCAATAGTGTAACCGCTATTCGCAAAATAAGGGTTCCCCGTCGTTGGGTCCTGGGTATTTGGATAAGGGTAGCCATCTGCGGGTGCGCCGGTATTAATGCCAGGGGCTTGTGCGTTGCTTCTGCCATGAGGTTTGGGTAATACGTTGTTAGTATGTTCATGGCAGCCGCTGCACTCAAGGGTGTCGCCCTTGGTTACCTGTAACCAGTTTTCATGCCGTGGACCAATACGGTGTGCATTTTTATCTAATACTTCAAAGTAAAAGGCAATGTCGGCGGGGACCTTCACGCGCACTGAGCCATCGGGCTGGATTGGTGCGTAACCAATAATCTCTTTCATGCCTAGTGTGCGTCTAGCATTCCTGGCAAATGCTTCATTTGCCAGATCTGGTGCGTTATTCAGGTCCGGGTCATCTTCGTCCGGTAGCGCTACGGCCTTAACAATGCGTAGAAAGCGTGCAGGGCGTTGTTCGGGTAAAGCGATGGCGGGATCTAGCTGATCTAAAATATCGGTGTAGCTTGTAGTGGGGCATACGCCGAAATAGCAACCATTGGCAAAGCTACCATCCATATCATAAACACTGCGAATATTTAAAATTCCCACGTTCTCAGCGATTAAATCATTATCGAGTAATGAGTCATCGGTTCCATTATTAACGGTGGGTCTGGTACTAGGCTGCATTGCAACGGCCTGAGTAATATAGGTGTCGCTTTCAGCAAGTACTATGGGTTTGTCGGTGCCTGCAGCACCATCGTATAACCATATACCGTATGCAGGGTACGCTGGGGTTACGGTTGTGTCGGATAAATACGGCTCAATGCAGGGCTGGGCTTCTAAAATAGGGCTGTTGTCTGCCGCGATGCCTGTTTGAATATTGACTCTACATAGGCCTTTACTCACAAGTAGACGGTTGCTGTTGTCGTTTAGTGGATATACAGATGAGTATCGGCCTTCAAGTGCAATTTGATCAGTGTTAATAATATCAGTTGTGGTGGCCATACTAACCGCGGGGCCAAACAGAGCGTTTGCATTAGGGTAGGTTGGTTGGTTTAGGTCAACATAGTTTTCAGCATCAATAATAATCGGCTCAGCACCGCCAAATGTATTAGTAAAGGGCTGGGCTAGTGCCAGTATGCTTCCATCAGGCAGTTGGCGTGGTTTCATAAGTTGTATGGTATTGCCATCAGAATCCACATGGCTTTCATCATGAGCGCCATAGTAAGCCTCTAATTTTGAGCCATCAGGTAATATGGTAAATAAGCTGATCGCATTGTTGTTTCGCATACGATCCCAGCGGCTAAATAAAATGCGTCCATCACTGAGTACCGTTGGGTCTAGGTCATGGCTTTGATTAAATGAAATTTGTTCAATATTATCACCGTCAGCATCGATCACGTGTAGCACTAGTGCTTTAGTGCTTTCGTCTTCAGTTAAAGGTGAGAACTGAGGCTTACCTAAATTTTCATCAAGCAATATAGAACGAGATTTGCTCATACGTGTGGATGAAAAAACAATGCGTCCATCGGGTAAGAATGCAGGTGATACGTCTTCTCCTTCATCAGCAATGAAGTCAGAGAAAATAACTCTTTCGACCAGGTCTAACTCTAAGTCATAAGTATAGATATCCCACTTTGGATTATCATCGTCGTCATTGGGATCTGGATCTTCTTCACGTAGAGAAAAGACTAGCTTTTTACCATCGTATGAAACATTCACATCTTTAACATCACCCAAGCCATTAGTAATAGATTGCGTAATGTTTTTTTCAGTTGCATTAAGACTAGAGCGTGATTTTATATAAAGGTCACCGCCAGGCATGCTTGCTAATGGTTCAGTGATATCAGGTTGTTCAATATTTCCCATGTCATCAAGAATGATTTTTCTTTTTACATAAGCGATAGGGAATTCTTGTACACCGGGATTAGCGCCACCAGTTTCATCGCCGGTTGGGGTGCAGCCACTTAAAAGAAATATTGCAGGAGACATGCAAAGCATGAGCATGCGAGTACATAAGCTGTGTTTGTGATGTGGTGCTTTGTTAAACATAAAAAACGTACCTGGTTATATTCCGTAAGCTTAGTGCAAGTTGGGTGACATGAGTCCATGGGAGTAAAACATTTTCCCGTGGTTATTAATTATTATGGCTTCAGTATTTTCAAGTGAATTAATTAAGTCCATGCCTTTTTGAGTGCCCATAACAAACATTGCAGTGGATAGTGCGTCTGTGGTGACGGACTCTTTTCCAAGTACGCTTACACTCCATGACTGATTTGCCGATTTGCCTGTTGATGGCACCATAATGTGGTGATGGCGTATGCCTTCTTCAACAAAAAAACGTTCATAGTCACCGGAGGTGGATATAGCTTCATTTTTTAAAGGCATGTTGACGACCATTTTTTCTTTATCGCGAGGATGTTGAACACCTACTATCCAGGGACGGCCATTCTTATCACCTAAAATACGTGAATCACCACCTGCGCTGACCAATGCATTTTCGATCTTACACTTCTGCAGGATTTTTATAGCATTGTCGACGGCATGGCCTTTGGCTATGCCACCTAAATCGATACGCGTGTTTTTATTAGTAAAATAAATACTGTAGTCGTCAGGATTAAGCTGAATATTGCGATAGTTGATGGCATCTAGACGAGCATTAATTTGCTTCTCTGATGGCATTTTCTTTTCTCGATAATTATACAAATAACCAACGCTGGCAAAAGTTATATCAAACGCACCTTCAGTCAGTTCAGAAAATTCAATTGAATGCTGAATCAACTTAAATAATTCAGGGCTAATTTTTAACGCTTTAAATGCAGCCTGCTGATTAATTTTATACAACTCGCTGCTTTCAATGTACGGGCTCATTAGCTGGTCTATACGTTTCAGTTCTGAGAATGCTCGTTGACTACAAAGATCGGCTTGCTGTTTGTTTTCAGAAAAAAGTTCCACTACGGTACGTGTTCCCATAATGGCTTGCTGATAACTAAACCAGTTTCCCTTTGAGGAAGGTGGCGTACTTTCATTTCCCGCCATCAAATGCGTGGATAACACAGCGCCTAATAAACCAATGACTAAAAAATTTATACAGCGCGTGCGCATTGTCTATCCTGAAAAAATATCATCTAAACGAGGGGGTTAAACGATACCATTTTTTCATAATCTCCTAAACCGTGGTTAGGAAAAGTAGTTGCAAAATTAGCAATGTCACCGTTAAGTGCCATATAGTTTGCTAGTACAGTATTCACTAATAGATTTACGTTATTGGCTGCAGGTGTTGCCGATGTAACCACTGAGCCGTTAATAGAATAGCTACCAATTTGGCGTGGATCGATTAAACCTGTATCAGCAAAAGTAGTAATATTTCCATTTGGATTAAACACCAGGAAGTAAGAGCAAGCGGTTGAAGAGTTGTCGCCCGTCCAGTTACCTTTACCGCGGCCGCCAACGGAATTATCGAGTATACCGTTGCTGGCTACTGAGCCATCACTGTATACATAAATCATTAATTTCGTATTACGCTTTGCAGCATACTCTAAGCAAGCACCAATACATCTGCCTGCTCTAAGGTCTCGTGCTTCACCTGTGCTTCGATCACCGGTATGGTAATCGAAGCCACCCATAGTGATGGTGCCAGCGCCAGCATGGCCATCAATAACCATTTTCATCACGGATGCAGTTTTTCTAAATTCACTTTCACCATCAAACTCAGCTTCTGTAAAGATGCCGCCATTATCAGACACAATTTCAGGAGGTGTAATCGTTGCATTACGATCATCTGGATTAACTTCTCTACCGGCGAAGCGATCAGCAATGTCTGTTGATTTTAAGTAACCACAACGAATCAAGTCTCGAATGACTTCATCTTTTGTCGCATTAATATTAGGAGCAGACTGTTTTATTTTTTTATGGCTAATACGCGCCATAGATTCCATTACTGCTGTTACATCTTCAGGCGAGCTCAGAATAGCTGTTAAGTCACCTACATCAACCATGCCGGTAACATCCGAAGGTCTATCAACTTTAGTTGGACGAAGCGTAGGGTCGATGAGCATAGGAGGAGCCATAGAGTTGCCTCCAGACTCACTGCTGCGTGAACCAATCAACGTCGCTACACCACCAACTGCGCCAGCTTTGGCAATACCATACATAGGATTGTGAGTGTTGTTACCTGTGTCATTATCTGAACGGGCAGGAATAACGGCGCCATCTACTAGCCCCGGTGCGACAGAAGTGAATTTTTCTAATATACCCGTAAGCATGGCACTGTCAGAATGGAACTTAAGACCTAGTTGGCTGTTTACAAAGTTGCCATCGCTGGCATTGCGCATCGTGCTAGCTAAGGTTGTGTCACTTAAGCCCGGAATGATATCTCCCGGGAGTCCCATTTTACTGTAGCCCGCAGTGCTTAAAAAGTTTTCCTGACCCAGGCCTTGCCCTACGATGACATTTGATCCCGCTATATTGGCTCCACCCGCCAGATCGAAACAAATGAAGGGGATTTTTCCGCCAGTAACTTCACCAATTTTACATACATCTGAAACATTCGCCTCGTTAGGACGAATATCATCAGCGAGACCAAGTAAATCACTGGATACCGATGCCATTGCCGCCTGAGGGTTAGCAAAGAGGCTGAATATACTGCCGCCTAATACGCTGCCCGTGCCGCTGATGAAACCTTGTCTTAAAAAGTCACGTCGCGTTTTTGGTGCTGAGTGATCTGTATGCAGTAACGGCTCATTCAATCCATAGCTTTTTTGTGGCTTGTATTTATTTGTCATTGTTCAATACCTCTAAAATTCTGTTTTCCATACCACAGTGTTTATTGAATGATCGCTAGTGAGCTACCTAAAGTGGCGGCGCACATTGCAGTAACAATTTCTCTTGTACGGTCAGTTGTGTCACAGCTAGAGCAGTTGGTCTGCATAGTTGCAACAAGGCTGGTGTAATTTATTGTACGAGTACCTGTGTCCAGCGTTTGGGCATCAGCACCTGCACCACCTAACGTGCTCTTGATTTCAGTATAATCGGGTATATCCGACAGATTATTTGTCTGCGTGCCGGCATCCAGATTAGCTAAGCGTTCAAGTAACGGCTCAAGTATTTGGTCTTGAGAAGCAGAACCAAATGCCGACGAAGCCGTTGCAGCAAAGTTAAAGCCATTAAAGTACTGAGCGCTGGCATTGTTTAAAGCAATATCTTGCGTAACCAGTTCATTACAGTAGGTCATAGCGAGTTGTGCAATGGCCATCTGGTGTGAAGGAAGGAACGCGCTAATATTTTCTACCGTAGGGAACTGTTGCTTATAGGTAGTATAAAGCGTCTCTACAGCGGTATTAGTCGTTGCAATACCAGTTACTACCGACATTGTATGATTAATTTCATCAAATGTTTTGGTGCCAATGTCGGCCGCTGCTTCAATATCCGCTGGCGGTGTTGGAGAAATAGGCTCTCCTTCTATGCGTACATTATCTTCAGTGCCTAGCAATTCGAAGGTCAGGAAGAACTCATCCGATTCGGCGCCTTTTTCAACACCGATTACAGTACCTAGAGGCGATATTAGCTGGCCTTCAGCTGTGTAATCTGTTGAATTAATGTTGGTGTCGATATTGCCATAGACTTGTCCAGAAACTGCCTCACGTCCATTTACACCGATACGCATGCCTTTTAATGGGATGCTGCTTGTTGGTGTAAATTGGTCATCTAAACTGATGAATTTAGGCTGGTTAAACAAGTACCCTGAGCCATCAAATTGCTCAACTTCAAAGTAGATGAATGCATTATTTGAATCATCCCCATCGTCCGCTACGCCTTTATTAATAATGTGTTCGACTGAGAACAGCATAAAATATTTTTGTCCTACGCCGAGCTCATAATTTTGGCTGATTTGAGATTGATTTAATGCGCTGTTATGCACTGCTACCAAGCGCAATTTACCTATCCACTCGTTAGCTCCCATATCACCAGTAAATTCATTGCCGAGTACAAATGAGTAATTATCGCTCCAGTCGGTAAGGTTTCCGCCTTGTGCTGATGGGGCATCAGAATCATCAGTGAAAACGCCGTTTACATAAATTTTACGACCCTGTACTGGATCGAATGTTACTACTACATGCTGCAGAGTAGATTGTAAATCTTCATCATTAGCATCGGTCATTAATGATGGATCGCCAGCAGAGTCAGTGTTAGTGCTGCGGTTCATGAATTCGTAGTTATACATGGTTTGGCTTAAAGCAAAGTTACGGTCATCAGGGGTGCCCGAGAGGCTTACTATGCGTGCATTTTCCTGTGTAACGTTACCAGGAATAACCCATGCTTCTATAGAATAAGAGCCGGTAAGCTGAATATAATCAGTGAGCTTTTTACTGGATGCTGTAGAGGCTGATGCTCGACCGCCCGCATTAATGTCTATGCCGTAACCGGGTACCCAGCTTGTACTGGTCAGGTTTAAGTTCATTGCAGGCTCTATGCCACTAGTATCATATGCAACGCTGCCAGTGCCTGTTTTGAATTCCCAAAGTGCAATTTGATCATCCTCATAGCGGCTACCGCCACTGGCTAAAATGGCGTTAGTAAAAGTAATGGCCTTACTATTCACAAAATTAACATCAAGAACATCTAGAGTAATCGCCCCTGCAAACTGAGAAATGGCATCTCTAATGTCATTAGCATCGCTTGCACAATTCGATGTCCAGCAGTTGTGCAGTTCTTTAAGGCGGGAGACAAAACGTGAATTTTCTGGTACATCCAGATTCATTTTAGATTTTGCAGCTTCATAAGCTGAAGCTGCATCCGCATTCGCAAAAAATGGTGGTTGTGGTACAGCTGCTGTCTCTGAATGACAACTATCGCAATGCAGTGTTAGTAGTGGGTGAACGGTGCTGGCAAAACTATTGGGGTCATTATCCGTTGCAGTCGCTGGAAAATTACGGCTATTAGCCGGGTTCACAATAGTGGGTGCAGTCAGCTGAATTTTTCTTCCGGTGGCCGAACCACCAGCTAGGCCGCTAACCCAGTTATCAATATAGCCTTCAATAATAGTGGCGCATACCTGAGGATTGCTTTCCCAGCACTGATGTCCCTCAGCTACTTTTACAACAACACGAGATAAATTGGGTGCAGAGCGATCTACAATTAACTGGCCACTATTATTGGTGGCGATAGCTCTAGCAAATGCAGTATTAATGTTATCTAAATCGACGAAAGCAAAACCTGAAGCTGCGCCGCCATTAGTGTGGCACTGCCCGCACTTGTCGTCACCAGCGAGTTTATTCCAGAACTCGGTTTTAAACGTTACTACTTCATCTGTTAAAGGTGCTTCACCAAGGTAGCTTATACCCAGCGTAGTAGAGTTGCCGGTTGGTGTGGCATTGCCTTCAACGCTAGGGCTATCACCGCAGGCAGATAAAATTAAGCTCATTGAAAACACGGATGCTAAACGAATAGATGTCCATACCTGATAAGCAACGCCGGGAGTTTGTGCAAATTTAATTGCTGTACGCTCGAGTTTCATTATTATAAATCTCCAATTTTATCCATATACTGCATTTGGCTTTATTTACAGCTTTATCAGGGGGTTATCTGCAAGAAGCAGCTACTTTTGCAAAGACATTTTTCATGTTGTAATCAGTCATGAAAGATCGTGTGATGCCGCCAACGCCATTAATGCCATCAATGAGTTCGCGATCGGCTGCGTAATTATCTGGGTTGTGTAGGCAAACAGCTTGATAGGCCTTTTTGACCTGACAGCGAGCAAAAGAATAGCTGTTGGCTAATTCATGACCGAATGATTTAGCGCCATTTCCATGTGCATGGTCTTTATCGTCGAAAGTGATGCCGGCGCTACTTAAATCAGCACTGGATTTATCCGCCCAGCCAAGTAGCTTGTTTTGGCCATTGCGCCAGTAGTTAACCCAGCTATCATCGATAGTTACATAGCCATGTTTGAAGTTATCTGAATTAATTAAGTGTTTGGCAGAAACCGTATTAGGTGTGTATTCCAGTTCTTCAGTGCCTTCGTTGTATTCATAATGAGCGAAGGCTCCAGAAAGTGCGTCCATTCCAGCATGACAGCCAACACAGCTAAATAAATATATGCTGCTATCCCCGCCTGGGCTGCGAGAAACATCCTGACGCACACGATCAGGTACTCGGCTTACGTCTTTAAGTGGGTCCACATCGGTGCACATATGATTCATCATGGTAAAGCGGAACATGGCGCGGTTGGTGCCAGCAGAGAAAAATGCAGCTGCTGCTGCGCGCGTAGTCATTACACCGGCGGTTGCTTCATCTGGTAGGCCAGTGATCTCAGTTTGAGTTTTCTTCACCAAAATAGTGTCGTCGGCTAAATTGCCAGCAATAGGGCCTAATTGCTCTAACTGTTCATAATGGAGGTTATTGGTGTTGTCGTAACCTGCTATGCCGCTGGCATTGCCTGTGTATATGATGTTGCCGTGTAATATTTCGCGAAAATCGACAGTGTCGCTGTCTCGGATTAAACCAATAACTGTTGCGCTATAATCGTTCAATGGGACGAATACACTCTGAGCTTCGTTGGTCCATGGCGCAGCGTAGTTTTTTAAGGTGACATTATAAAAGGCAGGGTTTTTCATCGCCTCTTGAGCTGCTCCTTCAGCGTCTCCAGCAACGATAAGATCGTGCATAGTACCGAGGACGGTATTGCTCGGCGGAACACCAGTAAGTCGTTCGTGCATGCGACGAGCTTCGTCGCGCTCTACCTGACCTGCATGTAGCAGGCTCGAGCTTAAAATAGATAGCGCTAGCGATACATATCCCACGCACTTTAGGAATGGGAATGTTTTATTTTCAGTTTTAGGTCGATGTGCTTGCACGCTGCTCTCCTACGTATGCAAATATTCTTTCAAAGCAGTATTATTGCAGTGACAAGTGAATGTATAGAGCTTTAAGATAGTAGCGGTATGCATTACATGACTAGCGGTATTGGACAGCTTTGAAATAAAAACGATGTTATCCGTATTCTATGGCTTGTATTCTAGTTACCTGAGTTGAAATTTTAGTGAACAGAGTCACGAATGCCGTAAATATACAAAAACTGGCGTGATTTGTATTTATAATTCAGATTCACAATCACATAAATACGTAGTTCATATTGCTTATCTATAAAACTTGATTGAATGTAAAATAGCCACTAGATAGAACTGAAATTATATGTTCTATAATTATTTGAACTAGTATAAGCGTGCTTGATTGAATATAAGGGAAATAAGTGAAAACATTAGTAAAGATTTTATTAGGTATTTTTATAAATGTATCTGTTCATGCGTTAGAACTGTCTGAGGCTGAAAGTTCGGGTGACACAGAAGATGGTGCAACAGATGAGCTCGTTGTTAACAGTGAGATAGAAAATCTTAAAAATGAGATTTTAGAATTAAACAGTGAGTTATTTGTTTTAGAAGAAGATTTATTGTTCTCGGCAAACACTCAAGTCAGTGTGTTTGTGTCTGTGGATGTTGACAGTTTGTTTGAACTCGACTCTATCCAGTTAAAATTAGATGATAAAGTTGTTAGTAATTATCTGTATACCACGAGAGAAGCCAGTTCTCTTAAGCGTGGTGGTATTCAACGATTATATATAGGTAATTTAACCTCAGGTGAGCACGAGCTGACTGCTTTCTTTATAGGGAAGGGGCCAAGTAATCGTGATTATAAGCGAGCGGTTACAAAAACCATTGAAAAATCTGAAAGCGCGAAATTCATAGAGTTAAAAATTATAGGTGATGTTAGCAAAGAACAGCCTGATTTTATTGTTAAGGTATGGGAATAACTTTCAATTAATCGATTCATGAACTCTCTAAAACCTAATAAGCTCTATCAATACACAGTGTTAATGCTGTTAAGTATTGCTAGCATGACTGTGTGTGCAGATGATAAAAATGCACATAAAGTCGAAGATCTCGCATACGGTGTGTCGATATACAACTTCAATCAAGGTAAATATTTTTCTTCTATTACTAACTTGTTAGTGGCGGAAAAAAATGACCAAATATCTAAGGATAAACAGAATCCTCAACTACTGCTTGGTGGACTGTATCTTTCTTATGGCATGTACTCCAAATCAACTGATGTTTTTGAAAGCTTATTGGAAGATGGCGATCTTAATGTTTCTGAAGAAGTAAAAGATAGAGCCTGGTATTTGTCAGGTAAGAACTTTTATGAAAATGGAAAGCTAGATGAAGCAAAGAAATCATTAATTAAAGTAAAAGATAGCTTAAAAGCAGGCAATGAAGAAGAACGTCTTTATTGGTTGAATACTATATTTTTAAAAAAACGAGATGTGGTTTCTGCAGTAGATATTTTGTACAAAATGCAAGATAGATCAATATGGCGTTATTATTCAGTATTTAATACAGCTACGTACTTAATTAAAGCAGGTACTTATGCGGGCTATGCCAGGCAGTTGCTGTTGGATTTAAGTTCAATTCAAGCAGCTAATGATGAAGAGAAATTATTAGTCGATAAAGCCAATCTGGCACTGGCATATGTCTCATTAAAAAATGAAAAGCAAGCTGAGGCAGTACAGCACTTCTTAAAAATTAGAACAGGTGGCGATGTAACAAGTGAAGCGCTTCTTGGTCTTGGCTGGGCGCAGTATCGCGATGAAGATTATGATAATTCAATAACGTCATGGATGCATTTAGTTGCAGGTCAAAATAAATCTGATTTGGTAGTGCAGGAGGCCTTGATTTCTATTCCTTATGCGTATGAAAAAAAGAAAGAAAATGATCAGGCTTTGTTTCAGTATGGTCATGCAATTGAAGGGTATAAAACACAAATAAATGAAACGCAAAAACTGGTTGATTTTATTAATAGTGATAAATTTATTGAGCAGATGAGCCCTGCCAATATCAGTGATGAAGCTCCGCCAATTTATAACGGCATTCAAAACTTAAATCCTCTTATGTATAGATATTTGTATAAGTTGATTTCTTCAGAGAAATTTCAGTTTTCAGTTCAGGCATATCAGCAAGCTAAATACCTAAGATATAAGCTGAGTCGTTGGCAGGATACTATTCCAGCGTTGCAAATGATGCTGAATGAAAAAAGATCAACGTATAATAATAAACTAGTTAAAACATTAGATGATGAAAGTCTAGATAAAGTAGATAACCTGATTAAACGTAGAAACAAACTTCTGGCAGAGGTCGTAGAAATTGAAACTAATCAGTCATTTGGGGCGCTAGCAACTGCAAAGGAAAGTGAATATCTTAAAATCTTATCTGCGGTAGATAACACTTTGAAAAGCGGGCTTGCTGATGATGCAGAGTCAAACGAGTTAAGGTTTAAATATCGATTGCTTAATGGCTTGTTGAAGTGGCGTATGGAGACAGATTACCCCGGTAGATTGTGGAAAGTGAAGAAAGAAACGAATAGCTTGAACGAAGCTGTTGAGAGTTTGCAGGCCAGACTGGCATCGCTGAAAAAGACATTTAAATCAGCGCCTAAAGACTTTACTCAGTTCGATGCGCGTATTGGAGATAAAAAAGCAGAAATTGTTCAATTAAAAAGCAGGGCCGCTGCTGAAATAGTAAAGCAAGAAAATCATTTGCGCGGAACAGCTCTTAAGGCTCTAGAAGCTCATCGAAATCAAATTAGGCTTTATCATGACCGCGCATTGTATGCGAAAGCGCGGCTATATGACGCTATGATGGTGAAAGAATAATGAACTTCACTGTTAGAAATACAATGCGTTTATTTATTGTTTCGTTATTCTCGATGATAGTGTTGAGCGGCTGTAATAACGTTAAAAAAGATGAAACTATTGGCGATTTGAAATCAAAGCCAATTAATTATCAACAAGTAGAAAGTGTTTCTCCTGCTAGAAAATATGCAATTGAAAACTATAAATCATATATAGATATGGCGGAGTTTAAAACGCATTATGCTGAAGCTTTAAGGCGGATGGCCGACCTCGAACTTGAGACAAGTGAAGAGAGTAGAGCTCAGGCTGGTGATGAGAATGAAGTAGACTCAACTTTAATGTTGTCTTCAATAGATCATTACAATACGTATTTAAAAACATACCCGGGGCATGAGAAAAATGACCTGATATTTTATCAGTTAGCGAAGGCTTATTCTCTTACAGGTGAAGTTGAGAAATCAAAGTCGATGCTGGATAAAATAGTAAGCCAGTATCCTTCCTCTCGATATATAGATGAAGTGCAATTTCGCAGAGGTGAAATGTTATTTGTGTGGCGAGAGTATGAGCAGGCTGAACAGGCCTACGCAAGCATAATATCTCGAAATGTTAAGACGCCTTTGTATGAAAAGGCGCTTTATAAGCTCGGTTGGGCGCAATTTAAACAATCAAATTACATTCAATCAATTGAAACATACTTGGCTCTATTGGATATAAAAGAGCAAGAAAATAAAGTAACGCAATATGGTATAGATGATCAGGTTAGTAAATCTGAGCGTGAATTTATTACTGACTCTTTAAGGGTTATTAGCTTGTCTCTTTCATATCAGGGTGGGTATGAAACAATTGATAAAGTACTTGGTGGTGCAGCAAAGCCAAAGTATTACGAACCTTTGATATATAAGCAACTCGGTGAGTTATATGTAAAAAAAGAACGTTATCGTGATGCGGCTAGTACATACATGGAATTTACTAAAAGACATCCGCAAAATCGTCGCGCACCAGAATTTCATATGTATGCTTTAAGTGCCTATAAAGATGGTGGCATTAACGAGGAAATTGTACAGAGCAAAATTCTCTATGTGGATAATTATGGTGTGGGCACGAAGTTTTTAGCTGCTCAGACGATAAAAGATAAAAGTGAAATAGAAGGGCATCTTGTCACGCAAATACGAGAGTTAGCAAATTATTTTCATGCGCAAGCAAGAAAGACAGGCAAATTTAAAGATTATATGCTGGCGGCAAGCTGGTATAGAAAGTATATAAAGTCGTTCCCAATAGATGCCGGTACATCCGATATGAATTTCTTATTAGCAGAATCATTGCATGATGCGAAAAGTTATAAGCAGTCGTTAGTAGAGTATGAAAAAACAGCTTACGAGTATCCGTTATTCAATAAGAGTTCTGAGGCAGGATATGCTGCGCTGTTAACTTACAATACACTTATTTCTTTAGCTAAAGCAGAAAATAAGAAAATTCTGGAACAACAGGCATTATCAAGTGCAATTCGATTTAGCAATACTTTTCCTGATGATAAGCATGCTCCAGCTGTAATAGCCAAAACGGCAGAAAAATTATTAGAGACAAAAAAATATACGCAGGCATCTGAGTTCTCACAGCGTATTATTCAAAGCAAAACAATCAAAGATAAATCATTAAGAAGAACAGCATGGATAGTCTATGCTCATTCTCAGTTTGAACTGCAGCAATTTGCAGTAGCAGAGAAGGCATATGGTGAGGCGATTTCACGTGTATCGTCAAAGCAAAAAAAGGATGCGAAATTACGTAATGACTTGTCTGAAAAGTTAGCGGCCAGCATATATAAGCAAGGCGAGATCTTTAGAAATAAAGGTGAGAATAAACTGGCGGTATATCAATTCATGAGATTAGGTAAGTCTGTGCCTAATTCATCAATACGATTTACTGCAGAGTATGATGCGGCGACATTATATGTGCAGATGAAAGAATGGAACAGTGCGGTTGGTATATTAACGGGGCTACAGAAAAGCTACCCTAATAAGAAGTCATATAAGCAAGGTATCGTTAGTAAGCTTGCTCTATCATATACACAATCTGGACAATTTGAAAAAGCAGCGGCACAAATCAATATATTATCTAGCATGTCAAAGAACCCAGAAGAACGTCGTGCATTGATTTGGGAGTCTGCAGAGATGTATGAAAAAGCAAATTATAGACAGCAGGCTATAAATCAATATGACTTATATATAAGGAAATATCCTAGGCCGTTTGTTCAATATATAGAGGCGCATCATCGTGTTGCCGAATATTATAAATCAAAAAAATCATTTAAAACCCATAAGAAATGGTTGAAGAAACTCATTCAAGTTGAAAAGAAAGGGGCTGAAAAACGTACTGATAGAAGTCGGTACTTAGCAGCATCCGCTTCTTTCGATTTAGCGAAGCCAGAGATTTCATCTTTTAAGGCAGTAAAGTTAAACAGGCCGCTTAAGAAAAATTTAAATACTAAGAAGAAGCGTATGAAGGTTGCTATTAATGCGTATAAGAAAGTTCTGGCTTATCAAGTGGCTGAATTTACAACAGCATCAACCTATTACATAGGTGATATTTATAATCATTTAGCAGAATCGCTAATGGAATCACAGCGTCCGAAAGGTCTGTCAGCAG
>Ga0316204_10001641_pt1 | contig 57903 bp, 72 predicted proteins | sample 6monrhotite_MG_2_FD_205661 | JGI IMG/M metagenome (GOLD analysis project Ga0316204, IMG submission 205661) | Microbial mat bacterial communities from mineral coupon in-situ incubated in ocean water Damariscotta River, Maine, United States -... | ecosystem: Environmental > Aquatic > Marine >...
TAAGAGAAGGTGGCCGAACAATTGGTGCAGGAACAGTTTCAGAAATTTTAGACTAATATTTTTAGTAAAAAACTATTATATAAAAAGGCCAGTCTTAGACTGGCTTTTTTTATTTAAAATTAAAAAATAACATAGTAAAATTCTTTAATAATTTTGAATAAAAAAAATAAAAAATATTTAAAAAAAGTGTTATTTAACTAAAAAAAAGTAGTATTTAAAATAAAATTGCAGAATATTGATATATTTTTCAATTATAAAAATTATCTGCTTGACTTTGTAGTGAATAAAATTTAAAACCCTCATTCAATACGTATATTTTTAAGGAATGGTATGAAAGCAGCGAGATTAAGAATTAAGTTAAGAGCTTACGATTTTAAATTATTAGATATTTCTGTTTCAGAAATTGTAAGAACAGCTAAAGAAACAGGAGCGAAGGTTGCAGGACCTATTCCATTACCAACCGAAGTAAATAAATTTACAGTAATTCGTTCTCCTCATAAAGACAAAAAATCTAGAGAACAATTTGAAATGAGAACACATAAGAGATTAGTTGATATTGTTGAACCAACACAACAGACAATTGATAGCTTAATGAAATTAGACTTATCATCTGGTGTAGATGTAGAAATTAAATATTAATAATATTCATTAACCATGAATGCATCCCTGAGTTGGGGTGATGCTGTGGAGGGTAAATGACAGAAGAAACAAAATCTGTACAGACAGAAACTATTAACAAAAATGAAAGCAATCAAACAGTAAGCTTACCGTTGATTTACGGGGTTAAGGCTGGCATGACTAGAATCTTTAGTGATGATGGTCGACACATTCCTGTTACAGTTGTGAAACTAATCAAAAATCATGTATCTCAAGTAAAGACATCTGAAACAGATGGCTACAATGCTTATCAAATAGCTTTTGGTGAGAAAAGAGAGAAATTGGTAAATAATCCTAAAAAAGGAATATTGAAAAAGGCCAAGATTACATCTTTTTTAAACAACTATGCTGAGATTAGACAAGACGAAGTATCTTTAGAGAATTTAGGTTTAGAATTAGATTTAAGTGTATTTAAAAATGATACATTTATAGATGTAACTAGTATTTCAAAAGGTAAAGGCTTCCAAGGGGTTATGAAGAGACATAACTTTAAAGGTGGTCCTGCTGCTCACGGCTCAAAATTTCACAGAACAGGTGGTTCTATAGGTAACAGAGCAACTCCTGGTAAAGTTTTTAAGAATAAAAAAATGCCTGGTCACATGGGTGACAAACAGGTGACTGTTCAAAACCTTACAATTGTAAAAGTATGTACTGAGAAAGGATATTTGCTTATCAGAGGCTCGGTTCCTGGTGGGAAAAATGGCTTTTTGAAAATTGCAAAAGCATTAAAAAAATAGGTAATTAGAATCAGTAATAGGAAGAATATATGACAGATATAACAGTTTTAAATTCAAAATTCGAGGCAGAGGGGAAATTAACAACAGATGTTAGTTTAACTCCTAATGATATAAATGAAGCAGTTGTTCACCAAGCAGTTAAATCGATTTTAGCTTGCAGAAGAGCAGGTACAGCATCAACTAAAACAAGAGCATTTGTTAGTGGTGGTGGTGCAAAACCTTTTAAACAAAAAGGAACTGGTCGTGCTAGACAAGGAACGAATCGTTCAGGTTTAATGGTTGGTGGAGCGAGAGTTTTTGGACCACTTCCTAGAAAATATGATCAAAAACTAAATAAGAAAATGGCATTAAACGCTATAAAATCAGTAATTGCAGATAAGTTACAAGCTGGAAAACTTACAGTAGTTGAAAATATTGAATGTACTGGTAAGACCAAAGAAATGCACACTTTATTAAATGGTAAAGGATTACTACCAGCATTAGTTGTAACCGAGAAAAGAGATTCTTTAGCTTTGAGAGCTGTTAGAAACTTACAATTTGCTTACGCTATGCCAGTTGATAGTTTTAATATTTATGAAGCAGTAAAATATGAGAATTTAGTTATTGAAAAAAATGCTCTAGATTCATTATTAAAAAGACTAGGATAGAGGTAATAATATGACTCATGTACAAGATATAATTTTAAAACCAATTGTAACTGAAAAATCTTCATTACAATCTGAAACATTTAACCGATTTGGATTTGTTGTAACTTTAAAATCTAACAAAAATCAAATTAAAGATGCAGTTGAAAGTTTATACGATGTAAAAGTTTTAAATGTAAAAACAAGCATACTTCCTGGAAAGATTATAAAAGCAGGAAAAGGCTCGAAGAAAACTTCAAAAACAAAAAAGGCATTTGTTCAGTTGAGCGAAGGTCAAAAAATTGAATTCTTCAAAGGCGTTTAGTAAAGGATATTGATATGGCAGTTAAAAAATTTAAACCAACCACACCTTCATTAAGGGAAATGCAGATCATTGACAGTTCTGATTTAACAAAAGATGTTAAAGTTCCTAAGGGTTTGTTAAAAAGTAAAATATCAAAAGCTGGTAGAAACAGTCATGGAAGAATTACTGTTAGACATCGTGGCGGTGGAGTAAAAAGAAGATATAGAGTCGTAGACTTTAAAAGAAATAAATTAGATATCCCTGCGAAAGTTGAAGGGATTACTTATGATCCTAACAGAACTTGTCATCTTGCTTTGTTAGCTTATGCTGATGGTGAGAAAAATCTAATTCTGGCGCCTAATGGTTTAAAAGAAGGTGATACTGTTATTTCTTCAAAAGATGCTGATATTAAAGTTGGTAACTCAAAACTTTTAAGAGATATTCCAGTTGGTACTCTTGTTCATAATGTTGAATTGAATCCAGGTGCAGGAGGACAATTAGCTAGATCTGCTGGAGCCTATATTCAAGTTATGGCTAAAGAAGATAAAGAAATTTTATTACGTATGCCTTCGGGAGAAATACGTAAGGTTAGGGATAATTGTCGTGCAACAATTGGCCAAGTTGGAAATATTGATCATGAAAAACGAAACTACGGTAAAGCTGGAGCTAGAAGAAAACTAGGATTTAGACCAACTGTTAGAGGTGTTGTTATGAACCCAGTAGATCACCCACATGGTGGTGGAGAGGGACGTACATCTGGAGGGAGACATCCAGTTACACCTTGGGGAATGCCGACAAAAGGTTACAAAACAAGAAAAAATAAAAGAACAGATAAATTTATTACCAAAAGAAGAAAATAAGTTACGTAAGTAATAATTAAGGAGAAGTAATGGCTCGTTCATTAAAAAAAGGACCATTTGTTGATGAAAGTTTGCTTAAAAAAGCAATGTTAGTTCAGGATGATCAACAAAAGTCTTCAAAAGTAATTAAAACATGGTCTAGAAGATCAACAATCATACCTGAATTCGTTGGTTTGACATTTGCTGTACACAACGGAAAAAAATTTATACCAGTATATGTAACAGACAATATGATTGGTCATAAATTAGGTGAATTTTCTGTAACTAGAACCTATCGAGGTCATGGTGCAGATAAAAAAGGTAAAAAGTAGGAGTAATCAATGAGTATTCTAGTAAAAAACAGTAGAGTTGGTGTGTCTCCCTCAAAAATTAGACAAGTTTGTAACTTAATTAGAAATAAAAAAGCTTCAGACGCTTTAAAAACTCTAAGATTTTGTGAAAAAAAAGAAATAGCAATTGTATTAACTAAGTTAATAAATAGTGGATTAGCAATAGCATCTGATTCAGATAAATATGATTTAGATAACTTAACAATTTCTACGATATACGCTAATGAAGGGCCAACGCTTAAAAGAATTCAACCAAGAGCACAAGGTCGAGCATTTAGAATAAGAAAAAGAACAAGTCATATAACATTAGAACTTAAAGAAAAATAGAGGAAATCATGGGACAAAAAGTACATCCATATGGATTTAGATTAGGCTACATAAAAACCTGGCATTCAAACTGGTTTTCTTCTAAAGAAAATTATACAAAACTTTTGCAAGAAGATTTAAAGATAAGAAACTACCTAAATAAAAGTATGAAAAATGCTGCAGTTTCTAAAATTGATATTGCTCGTACTTCTAACCAAGTAAAAATTACTGTTTACACAGCTAAACCTGGAGTTGCTATAGGCAAGAAAGGTGCGGGAATTGATAAAATTAGAACTGATCTTAAAAAGTTCACCAGTTCAGCAATAATTTTTAATATCGCTGAAGTTAAACGTGCTGATATGGATGCTAAACTTATTGCCGAAAATATTGCAGTTCAACTTGAAAAAAGAGTAGCTTTTAGAAGAGCAATGAAAAAAGTTATACAGTCAGCATTTAGAGCTGGAGTAAAAGGAATTCGTGTTAGAGTATCTGGTCGTTTAGGCGGAGCAGATATGGCAAGAGCTGAAGGGTATACAGAAAGAAAAGTCCCTCTTCACACTTTAAGAGCAGATATTGATTACAATACAGCAGAAGCAGCTACTACTTATGGTCGAATCGGAGTTAAGGTTTGGGTTTATAAGGGTGAGATTTATAAATAATTTTAGTAAAAAGGATAAAAAATGTTAAGTCCAAAAAAAGTAAAATGGAGAAAACAGCAAAAAGGTAGAATGAAAGGTAAGGCCATGCGTGGAAATACTATAACATTCGGAGATTTTGCTATACAAGCTACAAGTTGTGGTTATATAACAAATCGTCAAATTGAAGCTGCTAGAATTGCAATGACCAGGAAAATTAAACGTGGTGGTAACGTTTGGATTAAGATTTTCCCTGATAAGTCATTAACTAGAAAACCAGCTGAAGTTAGAATGGGAAAAGGTAAAGGATCACCTGATTCATGGGTTGCGGTAGTAAAACCAGGAAGAGTTCTTTTTGAAATGCAACATGAGGACCCTGAGTTAGTAAAAGAAGCTTTAAAATTGGCAATGTCAAAACTTCCAGTTAAAGCTAAGATTATTAAAAAGGAAGTAGAAGCTTTATAGGCTTTAGAGGTTAACATGAGTAAATTGAAATTTGATGAAATAAAAAATTTAGATGATAAAACAATTAATTTGAAAATAGATGACTTAAAAAAAGAATATTTTTCTTTAAAAATGCAAAAATCTGTAGCTAGTGTTGATAAACCACATAGGTTTAAAGAGATAAAAAAAGATGTAGCTAGATTAAAAACTGCTAAGAGAATGAAATAGGATGAATGATATGAGTGAAGAAGTACAAAAATTTAAAAGAAAATTAGAAGGTATTGTTGTTAGTGATGTTAACAATCAAACAGTAATTGTTAATGTTGTTAGAAAATTTAAACATAGAACATATAATAAATATGTTTCTAAGTCTAAAAAGTATCATGCGCATGATGTTAATAATACTGCAAAAATTGGTGACAATGTAACAATTATTGAATCAAAGCCATATTCTAAATTAAAAAAATGGGAACTACTAAGTATTAATTAGTCGGAGTAATATTATGATACAGATGCAAAGTAAAATGAGTGTTGCTGATAATTCAGGTGCACGTGAAGTAAAATGTATAAAAGTCCTTGGTGGATCTAAAAGAATGTCTGCTTCTTTAGGTGATATTGTTGTTGTAGCAGTACAGCAAGCACTACCTGGTGGAAAAATTAAAAAAGGTGAAGTTAAAAAAGCAGTAATTGTTAGAACAGTAAGTCCAATCAGAAGAGATGATGGATCATACATACAATTTGATGTTAATAGCTGTGTAATTTTAAATAACAACAATGAGCCTGCTGGAACTAGAATTTTTGGCCCAGTAGCAAGAGAGTTACGGTCTAAAAATTTTACAAAGATCTGTTCATTAGCACCAGAAGTATTATAAAGAGGGTAAGATGCAAAAGTTAAAAATAAATGATGAAGTAATTGTAACAGCTGGGAAAAATAAAGGCAAAACGGGAAAATTAACTAAGTTAAATTTCAAGAAAAATGTTGCAATTGTAGAAGGTCTAAATATTGTTAAAAAAACAATGAAACCAACTCAAGAAAATCCAAATGGTGGATTTGCTGATATGGAATCACCAATACATTTAAGCAATATTTCTCTTGTACATCCTGAAACGAAAAAAGCTACTAAAGTAAGAATTGACATAAAAGATGGTAAACATATAAGAGTAACTTCAGGAAAGATTAAACCTGGTGTAGTAATAGAATAATCAGATGATAATTATTCATTAAGAAATGTAGGAAATAGAATGAGCAGATTAAAAGAAAAATACAACAGTGAAATAAAAAAACATATGATGGAAACATTTAAATATTCTAATTTAAATATGGTTCCTAAATTAGATAAAATTGTTATAAATTGTGTAACAAAAGATTGCGTTACAAATGGTAAAGTAGTTGACGCTATTGTTAATGAACTAGCAGCTATATCTGGTCAAAAGCCAGTAATTGCAAAAGCAAAAAAATCTGTTGCTTCTTTTAAAGTTCGAGAAGGTATGGCTTTAGGAGCATTTGTTACGCTTAGAGGTAAAAAAATGTACGAATTTATGGATAGACTTGTATCTATAACTTTACCAAGAGTTCGTGACTTTCGTGGTGTTTCGAAAAAAGCATTTGACGGTAGAGGAAATTATGTTCTTGGTGTTAAGGAACAGATTATTTTCCCTGAAATAAATTACGACAAAATTGATAAAGTTAGAGGTGTAGGGATCTCAATAGTTACTACAGCTAATACAAATGATGAAGGTAAAGAATTGTTATCACAATTTGGCTTACCTTTTAGTAAATAGTTAGAGGAATATACAATGGCAAGAAAAGCAAAAATTGCAAGTAATGAGAAAAGAAAAAAATTGGCAAAAAAGTATGCTAGTAAACGTGCTGAATTAAGAACAGCAATGAAGAATGAAAAACTTTCTCCTGAAGATCGTTTTCAAGCTCAATTAGGTTTACAACGATTGCCAAAAAATTCTGCTCAAGTAAGGGTCAGAAACAGATGTGGCTTAACAGGTAGACCAAGATCTTACTATAGAGCATTTGGATTATCTAGACTTGAATTTAGAAGATTAGCATTGCAGGGTATGATTCCAGGCGTAACAAAATCTAGTTGGTAGAATAGGAGAATTTATTATGATGACAGACCCTTTAGCAGATATGTTAACAAGAACAAGAAATGCCCTTATGGCAGGTCACGAAAAAGTTGAAATTCCTGCAAGTAAATTAAAAGCAGCAGTATGTAAAGTTTTAAAAGAAGAAGGCTACATAAGAAGTTTTAAAATTGTTGTAAAAGATAAAAGTGATATTAGATTAAAGCTTGCATTTAAACCTGGAGCAATGGTTGGATTGAAAAGATTTTCAAGACCTGGTTTAAGACAATATAGAAAATATAATGAATTTCCTAGAGTCATGAGTGGTTTAGGAATCTCTGTAGTTTCAACATCTCAAGGTGTTTTATCTTCAAGGGAAGCAAAAAGAAAAAAAGTTGGAGGCGAAGTCCTCTGCAATATTTGGTAGACTTAGGAGTCAAAAATGTCAAGAATTGGAAAAATGCCAGTAGATATAATAGATAAAGTTGAAGTTAAACTTGATGGAAATGCTATTTCCGTAAAAGGCCCAAAAGGTCAGTTGGATTACAAATTCCCTTTAACTGTAAAAATTGAATCTAAAGATAAGCAAATTGTAGTCACTCCTGTAGACGACTCAAAAATATCTCGATCAATGTGGGGAACAACAAGAACTTTAATAAATAATATGGTAACAGGTGTTTCTGTAGGCTTTACAAAAAGTTTAGAGTTTAACGGTGTTGGTTATAAAGCTACTGTTAAAGGTGCAGTTTTAAATTTAAATTTAGGTTATTCTCACCCAATTAATTATGATTTACCAGAAGGAATTACTGCGAAAGTAACGAAAAATATTATCGAAATATCTGGTGCAAATAAAGAATTAGTAGGTTTTGCAGCAGCTAAAATCAGATCATTTCGACCACCTGAGCCTTACAAAGGTAAAGGAATTAAATATAGTGATGAAACAATTATCAGAAAAGCTGGTAAATCTGGATCAAAATAGTTTATATAAATAAGACAGGATTAAATAATGAGAAAACCACAAGGTAAAATTAAAAACAAAAAACTAGCTTCTAGAATGAGACGGAAGTTATCAATACGTTCTAAGATTTCAGGATCAACTGAAAAGCCTAGATTATGTATTGTAAAATCAAATAAACACCTTCGTGCTTTAGTTGTGGATGACACAACTTCAAAAATAATCTTTAGTATGCAAACTTACGGTAAGAATGCCGTAGCAGAAAAAGGAAATAAAGATGGTGCTGAAAAGTTAGGATTGGCAGTTGCAGGAAAAATGAAAGAACTCAATTTTTCAACAACTGTTTTTGATAGATCTGGAAATAAATATACAGGTGTTGTTGCTATCTTTGCTGACTCTGTACGAAGTAACGGTATAAAATTTTAATTTAGTTTAAGGAATATTCATGACAGAAGAAACAAAAAAAGAAGAAGTTAAAGCAAGTGCTCCTAAAAAAGAAGAAGGGAAGAGTCACCGTAAAAATTCGACGAGACAAAGAGCAGAAGAAGCTGCTTCTGAATTCGAAGAAAGAGTGGTTTCTGTTAATCGTGTAGCCAAAGTTGTTAAAGGTGGACGAAGATTTTCTTTTTCTGCATTAATGATTGTTGGAAATAAAAATGGAAAAGTTGGTTATGGCTTAGGTAAAGCAAAAGAAGTTCCAGAAGCTATCCGCAAGGGAGTTCAGGCAGCTCAAAAAAACTTAACAAATGTACCTTTAGATAAAGGGACTATCCCTCATCAAATAATAGGTGAATATTGTGCTGGAAAAATTCTTTTTAAACCTGCTTCTGATGGTACAGGTGTAAAGGCTGCCGGTGCTTGTCGAACAATTTTAGAATTGGCTGGTGTAAAAGATGTATTAACAAAATCTATGAGAGGAAATAATCCTCATAATATCGTAAAAGCAACATTTGATGCTTTTAAAAACTTAAGAACAGCGGGAAAAGTTGCTGAGCTTAGAGGAAGAGATATTAAATCAATTAGAATTAAATAATTAGGTGATTATATGAGTGCAAAAACGATATCAGTAAAATTAAAGAAAAGTACAATAACATGTACTGAAAAACAAAAAGCTTGTGTACGTGGTTTAGGTTTAAGAAAAACGGGCACTTCTAATACTTTAGAAAACACACCGGCAGTACGAGGGATGATTAAAAAAGTAATTCACCTCTTAGAGATAAATGAATAATTTCGGAGAATAGATATGTTAAAACTTAATAATTTAAAAAGTCCAAAAGGCGCCACACATAAAACAAAAAGAATTGGACGTGGTCAAGCATCTGGACAAGGAACTCAAGCAGGTAAAGGACATAAAGGTCAAAAAGCAAGAGCTGGTGGCGGTGTTCGAACAGGTTTTGAAGGTGGAGCAATGCCTCTTTATATGAGACTTCCTAAAAAAGGCTTTAAAAATTCTCTTTTTAGAACTGATTATGCTGAAATTTCATTAACACAACTTGAAAATAAATTTACTTCAGGTGAAGCAACAGAAGTAACAAAAGACGCTTTAATTTCTGCTGGACTAATCAAAGGTTCTAAGAAATCAATGCCTGTAAAAATTCTTGCTAATGGAACTTTAAGTAAAAAATTAACGTTTGTTGGTATAGAAAAATTTACTAAAGGTGCAAAAACTGCTTTAGAGAAAGTTGGATGCGAATTTAAGTAAATATAAGTACAAATAAATTTCTAAATATTTCCAAAATATTTGAGGAGCACACAAATAATGTCCAATACTCATAGTAAGTTAGACGATCTTAAGCGTAATGTTTTTTTTACATTATTACTATTGTTTATATATAGAGTAACATCACAAGTTCCCGTTCCGGGAATTGATGCAGCTGCTTTACAGTCTTACTTTTCTGATTCAGGTGGTGGTTTATTTGATCTGATTAATACTTTTTCTGGTGGTGCTTTTAAAAGATTCTCTGTTTTAGCACTAGGAATTATGCCTTATATTACAACATCAATTATTTTCTCATTACTTGGTGAGGTAATACCACAACTTCAAGAATTACAACAAGATTCAGAAGGACACAAAAAAATTCAAAAATGGACAAGATATCTTACTGTTTTATTATGTGGTGTTCAAGGTTATGGTATGGCTACTGTATTTGAAGGCTTTAAAAGTGTTGGAGGTGTTTCAGTTGTACCTGAACCAGGAATGTTATTTAGGACTACTGCTGTTATCACTTTAATAGGTGGAACAATGTTTTTACTATGGCTTGGTGAAAGAATTACTGAGTTTGGTTTAGAAAATGGTGTTTCATTAATAATTTTTGCTGGTATTGCCGTTCGATTACCTTCTGAAATTTCAAATCAGATTACTTTATTTCAAAATGGTGAGTTGAGTGGTTTTTCTGTTTTAACTTTTTTTATGGTTATCCTAGTTTCATTCTACATCGTTTCTTTTATTGAGAAATCACACCGAGCTATACCTGTTCAATATGCTAAAAAAGTTGTTCACAATAGAGTTTATGGTGGAACTCAAACATTGCCAATGAGAGTCGATACCGGTGGAGTAATGCCACCTATTTTAGCATCTTCCTTACTAGCAGCTCCTGCTACCTTAGCGAGTTTTATTCCAGAAACTAGTATGTTAAAACCTTATTTTGTTACTATTCAAAATTCATTATACCCAGGTAAGATGTTATTCAATCTATGCTACGGTTTCTTAATTGTTTATATGACATTCTTTTATGCTCCAATACAGTTTAAAACTAAAAATATAATGGAAATGTTGCAAAAAAATAATGCTTTCATTCCTGGAATTAGACCAGGTGCTAAAACTAAAGAATATCTAGATTTTTTATTAAATAGAATGAGCGTGTTAGGTGCTTTATTTTTAATAGTTATTTGTATAATTCCAACGATCATCATTGGAAAACAAACAAGTTTCGGCGGAACAGCACTCCTTATCTTAGTTTCAGTTGCAGTTAGGGTAATGTTAAACATTCAATCTTTTATGTTTGCTGATAACTATGAAAATGCACATAAATCGAAAGGAAAATACAAGGGATCTAATCGTAGATTTTAATAGGAAATATGGTAAATGAAAAGTAAGCTTCAATTAATATTTTTAGGCGCACCAGGTTCAGGAAAAGGAACCCAAGCATCTCGTTTAGTTGATGAGTTTAATTTTAATCATCTTTCAACAGGAGATCTTCTAAGAGCAGAAGTTAATTCATGTTCTGATTTGGGAAATAAAGTAAAATCTATAATGGAATCTGGACAACTTGTAAGTGATTCAATCGTTTTAGAATTACTTAAATCTAGATGTGATCTCAAAAATAATAATTATTTATTTGATGGCTTTCCACGAAATATTGACCAAGCTAAAGCATTAGATGATGTAGTTCTTAAAGATGCTAAATCTAAAGCAATATATTTTAAATTAGATTTAGGAATTTTAACACAAAGACTAATTAATAGACGTACATGTTCTAAATGTGGTTCTATTTATAATTTAAGTTTTAAAAAACCTACAATTGAAGAAAAGTGTGATACTTGCTCTGGTGATCTTTTACAGCGAAAAGACGACAATGAAGAAACAGTCAAAACAAGGCTTGGAGTATTTAACGATACTATTACACCTATTCTTGATTACTATTCATCGAAAGATAAATTAATTGAATTAAACGCTGCAGAAGTTCCAGATAAAGTATATCAGGAATTAAGTAATTTTTTAAAATAAAAACTTGCATAATAGTTGCAGTTTTTATATAAGCAGGAAACTTATAGTTATGGCTAATGAAGATGTTATTGAAGTTGAGGGTGAAGTCTTAGAATTGTTACCTAATACTAAATTTAAGGTAAAACTACCTAATGGACACTCTGTAATTGCACATATTAGTGGTAAAATGAGAATGCATTTTATTAAAATCCTACCTGGCGATAAGGTCCTTTTGGAAATAAGCAGATATGATTTAAATAAAGGCAGAATAACATATAGATCTAAAGGAAAATAGATTTTTTACATTTGCTATAATTGAATGTAAAAAGATGATAAATAAGAGGATATTATGAAAGTAAGAGCATCTGTTAAAAAAATTTGTAAGGATTGCACTGTTGTAAAAAGAAAAGGTGTACTAAGAGTTGTTTGTAAAAAAAATCCAAGACATAAGCAAAGACAAGGGTAGGGGGAAACATGGCACGTATTTTAGGTGTTGATATACCAAGAAACAAGGCTGTTAAAATAGCTTTAAGATCACTTTATGGCGTAGGTGCAAAAGTATCAATGGAAGTATTATCAAAAAATAATATTGATCCGAATAAAAATTCTAATGATTTAAATGAACAAGAAATTCAAACTATTAGACAAACATTAGAAGACGATTATATTGTAGAAGGTGATCTTAGACGAGAAGTCGGTCTTAATATTAAAAGATTAAAAGATATGGGCTGTTATAGAGGACTAAGACATAGACTTGGTTTACCTGTAAGAGGTCAAAGAACACATACTAATGCTAGAACTAGAAAAGGGCCACCTGTTGCTATTGCTGGTAAAAAATCTGTTAAATCATTGAAGTAATTGAGGTAAATTATGGCTAAAAAATCATCAACAAAAAAGAAAGTTAAAAAGAATATTGCACGAGGTATTTGTCATATCCAAGCATCTTTTAATAATACCATTGTAACTTTTTCTGATATTTCAGGGAAAGCTATTTCATGGGCAAGTGCTGGTCAATTAGGTTTTAGAGGATCTAAAAAAGCTACACCATTTGCTGCTCAATCTGCTTCAATGCATGCAGCAAAACTAGCTATGGAACATGGTTTAAGTTCCGTTGAAGTAAGAGTTAAAGGACCAGGAGCTGGTAGAGAAAATGCAATTAGAGCTCTTCTGCAAGCTGGTTTAAAAGTGTCAAGTGTTGAAGATAGAAGTCCTATGCCACATAATGGTTGTAGAGCACCAAAAAGAAGAAGAGTATAATAGAATATTTATCTGGAGATATATAAATGACTGTATTTGTTAATAAAAATTGGAAAAGTTTAATAAGACCTATCGCACTTGAAGTTGAAAATGATTCATTGTCAGTCAAATATGGCAAATTTGTGGCAAAACCTTTAGAAAGAGGATACGGGCAAACTCTAGGTAACTCTTTAAGACGAGTATTACTATCATCTTTGCAAGGAGCAGGTATTGTTGCTATTCGTGTTGAAGGTGTGGAACATGAATTTGGAACTATCAGTAATATTAAAGAAGAAGTTTCTGAAATTATTTTAAATTTAAAAGAAATATTTTTTCAAATTGAAGGCAGTGAAGAAACTGTTTTAACTTTGGAAAAAAATTTAGAAGGACCTGTTAAAGCAGGAGATATTCAAACTAATACAAATGTTAAAATATTAAATCCAGATCACGTTATAGCAAATATTTCTTCAGGTGGATCTTTAAAGATGGAACTTAAGATTTCTCGTGGAAAAGGTTATGTAACTGCCGCTGATAACAGAGACAATAATGAACTACCTGTTGGTTGGATTTACCTTGATACATTATTTTCTCCAGTACAAAGGGTAAATTACACTGTTACCAACTCTAGAGTTGGTAAAAGAACAGATTTTGACAAGCTAACTTTAGAAATTTGGACTAACGCTGGTGTCGATCCTCAAGATGCTGTTGCTTATTCTGCTAAAATTTTAAGAGATCAATTAGTTGTTTTTCTTAATTTTGAAGATGAAGAAGAGATTGCTCGTATGGAGAAAAAACCACAAGCAGCACAATCAAATGTTAACAGTGCATTATTAAAACCTGTATCTGAACTTGAATTGTCTGTTCGATCAGCGAACTGTTTGCAAAATGCCAATATTAAATTTATTTATGAATTGGTTTCTAAAACAGAAGGTGAAATGTTACGAACAAAAAACTTTGGCCGTAAATCTTTAAATGAAATAAAAGATCTTTTAACGGAAATGGGGCTTGGTTTAGGAATGAAAATTGATCATATCTTAAAAGAAATTGAAGCAAATAAAAAATTAAATAACGAACAATAAAAAGTTTATTGCTAGGAGACTGTCATGAGACATCAAATGAGAAAATATAAAATCGGTAACAATCCTTCGCATAGAAAGTCGTTGATACGAAATCTAGCAATTGAAGTTATAGATCATGGAAAAATAAAAACAACACATACAAAATGTAAAGCTATTCAACCAGTAGTTGAAAAACTAATTACTATTGCAAAAGTTGATAATGTTGCAAATAGGCGACTAGCATTTAGAAAATTAAATAATGCTGACGCTGTTTCTAAGTTATTCGTAAATGTAGGACCAAAATTCCAAGAAAGAAATGGTGGTTATACAAGAATTACCAAACTACCAGATGGTAGGGTTGGTGATAACTCAAAAATGAGTTATATTTCTTTAGTTGATTAATTATTATTAGGCTCTTATATAGAGCCTTTTTTTGGTATATATGCAAAATAGTATTACTTCTTTAAAACCTTTTTCACAACGTATACTCATTGTTTCCTTAATTATTTTAATAACCCTTGGTTATGCTTATCAAAAAAGAAAAATTTATTTAAGCTTAACTTCTATTCATGGGCCTGTTTTAAAACACTTGCCTAAGTTTAAAATTGAAAATTTTTTTACAGGAAAAAATGAAGATTCATCAAACTTTTTAAAAAATAGTAAAGGAACACTATTTCATTTTTGGGGAACTTGGTGTGGGCCATGTGCAGTTGAATTTCCTTCAATAATGAAATTTTCAGTAGAACTCAAAAAACACGGAATTAATTTAGTTTTAGTTGATGTTAATGATACTAAAATTAAAGCAAAAAAATTTCTCAGAAAATTTTCTAAATACAGATCAGATAATTTATTTTTCACGTTTGATGAAAAGGGAAAAACAATGCCGCTTTTTGGAACTTCTAAAGTTCCAGAAACCTTTCTGTTTGATTCAAAAGGTAATCATTTGAAAAAATATGTAGGGCCACAAGAGTGGGAAAATAAACGCTATTTAACTCAAATACTTGATTTTCTAAAGTAATTTCTATCTATTGCTTATAATTCATGCACTTATAAATGTATTTATTTTATACATTTATTTAAGTTTATCTAATAACTGCCGAAAAGTTTTACAGTTAGCTGAATATTTATTTTTCAGTCAATTACTTTAGGAGTGGTTATGATTAATTGGAAAGAAATGGAAAGTCTGCATGTTATTTCAAAAATGGAAGAAATTCTTAGTAAATGGTATGGACTTGAGTTAATTTGGGTCGACAAGAATGGAAAAGTTTCTAGTCGTCAATTAGAAAAAGATCATAATTTTAAAAGTAAGTTTATGTCTTCACAAGTTAAAATGGACTATGGTGCAGGTTACTTAGATCAAGATATTGAAAAAGTTGCTGACGAATTCAAAGATACTGAAAATACACAATATGAATATTCCTCATTTTTTAAACATGTAAAAGGAATGTCATCAAAAGTTGTAATTGATGGTGAGTACCTTGGACAGATAATGGCATACCCATATCGTTACTATGATATGTCTGACAAAGAAGCAAAAGAGTTAAAAGCTCAAATGGTTGAATGCGGTTTAAGTAGTGAAGAAGCTAATGAGTCATATGATTCATTAAAAACAATGGGACCTAGAGACCTCGAATATTTCAAAGACTTAGTAGATCTTATTGGTGCTGAAATTTCAGGATTTCACGAAGAGATTTCCAAAAGAGAAACTAGAATTCAAGAATTAAATTCAGAACTGGGTGATAAATATAGATATCACATGATGATTGGTAAATCTAAACCGATGCAGAAAATTTATAGATTACTTGAGAAAGTTTCAAACTCTGATACTTCTGTTTTTATTCAAGGTGAAAATGGAACAGGTAAAGAGCTGGTTGCAAAAGCAGTTCATTTCTATTCTCCAAGAAAAGAAAATATGTTTTTAGCTGTAAACTGTTCAGCTTTTAATGACAACTTACTCGATTCAGAATTATTTGGACATGTAAAAGGTTCTTTTACAGGAGCCATAAAAGATAAGAAAGGACTATTTGAACAAGCGAATGGTGGTACATTGTTTCTTGATGAGATTGGAGATACTTCACTTGCTATGCAGGTTAAATTGTTAAGAGTCTTACAAGAAGGAACATATCTTCCTGTTGGAGGAGCAACTCCTAAGAAGTGTAATGTTAGGATTATTGCAGCAACAAATAAAAATATTAAGAAAATGATGGAAACAGGTGAGTTTCGAGAGGATCTTTATTATAGAATAAATGTAATAAATGTTGATCTACCACCACTTCGAGATAGACGAGAAGATATTTCGATCTTAATGGATACATTTTTAAAAAGAAGATGTGACGAAAGAGGTGTTCCAATGAAAACCTTTTCAAAAAAATGTGTTGAATACTTATTTGATTACAAGTGGCCAGGAAACGTAAGGGAACTTGAAAATGAGATTGAGCGACTTGTTGTTTTAGCCGGTGATGATAAAGTTATTGTCCCTGATTCATTGAGTACAAGAATTCAAGACAGCTTTGGAGGACAATCCAGTTGGAGACCTCAGTCTGCTTCGGCTTCTGGTGCAAAAAATATAGGCATTAATACATCAGGAACATTAAAAGCAGCTCTTGAAGAGCTTGAAGCATTAATGATCGGAGAAGGTTTAAAAAGGTGTCAATATAACAAATCAAAGCTAGCAAAGGAACTCGGGGTAAGTAGAGCCAGCTTAATTATGAAAGTCGATAAGTACGACCTTGATAAGAGAAAAAAAGCTGCTAATGAGTAAAATTATGTAAAAAAATTATAATAATTTGATATAAATAAAATTTGATTAAAACCGCACGTTGATGCGGTTTTTTTTTGTAAATCTAAATAGTTATCTAACGCAATTCAAAAAAAAAAGTTTTAGCCTCTAGGTATTTTTAAGTATATTATTCCATTTCAATTGGAGGATATAAAATGACTGATACTCTAGAGCATAAAAGAGAATATTTACTATCACTTAGAGAAAAAGCAGATCAAGGTGGTGGCGAAGCAAGAATTAAAAGACAACATGATAATAATAAATACACGGCTCGTGAACGAATTGAAAAACTAATCGACCCAGGTACATTTATAGAATTTGATAGGTTTGTTACACATCGATCTCATAATTTTGGAATGGAAAAATCAAAATTTCTTGGGGATGGTGTTGTCACTGGAATGGCAAAAATTAATCAACAACAAGTTGCTATTTATTCTCAAGATTTTACATGCTGGGGAGGAGCTCTTGGGGCTGCTCATGCAAAAAAAGTATGCAAAATAATGGACTTTGCTCTTGAGAATAGAATTCCAATAATAGGAATTAATGATTCAGGTGGAGCCAGAATTCAAGAAGGTGTTGAGTCGTTAGCGGGATACGCAGAAATTTTTTATAGAAATGTAAAATGTTCAGGTGTCGTTCCTCAAATTTCATTAATTATGGGGCCATGTGCTGGAGGTGCTGTTTATTCACCAGCAATAACAGACTTTATTTTTATGGTCGATAAATCATCATATATGTTTGTTACAGGACCTGATGTTATTAAAACTGTTACTCACGAAGAAGTTACGAAAGAAGAACTTGGAGGAGCATCAACACATAATGAAAAATCGGGAGTTGCACAATTTAAATGTGGTGATGAAGATGAGTGTTTTGAAAGAGTAAGAGAATTATTAAATTTCTTGCCACCTTGTAGTTTAAAAGGTGTTCAAATGAGAGCTGTTTCTGATCCTGTTTTTAGAGACAATAATAAATTAAAAGAATTAATACCTGCTAATCCAAAAAAACCATACGACATGCGTGAAATTATTTTAGATGTTGTCGACGATAGTCATTTTCTAGAAGTGCATAAAGATTATGCGAAAAATGTAATCATTGGCTTTGCTTCGATTGGTGGAATTAAAATTGGTATACTTGCTAATCAGCCGGCTGTTTTTGCAGGTGTTTTAGATATCGATGCTTCTTGTAAAGGAGCTCGTTTTGTTCGTTTTTGTGACGCTTTTGATATGCCTGTTTTAACTCTAGTTGATGTGCCAGGATTTTTACCAGGAACAGAACAAGAGTATGCTGGAATTATTAAACATGGTTCAAAATTATTATATGCTTACGCCGAAGCTACGGTTCCTCTTATTACATTAATTACAAGAAAATCTTATGGAGGTGCTTATGATGTTATGGCTTCAAAACATATTGGAGCAGATGTAAACCTTGCTTACCCAACAGCAGAAATTGCAGTTATGGGTGCTGATGGAGCTGTTAATATTGTTTTTAGAAACGAATTAAAAGGTCTCGAAGGTGCTGAATATGACAAGAAAAAAGCACAGCTTGTAACTGATTACGAAGAAAGATTTAACAATCCATATCGAGCAGCAGAACTTGGTTATATTGATTCTGTAATTTTACCAGAAGAAACAAGACTTCGAATTTTTGAATATCTTCAAGTTTTGAAAAATAAAAAGTTAGAAATGCCTGAACGAAAACACGGAAATATTCAATTATAAAAATAGGAAAAAATTATGAGTGATCATAAAAGAATTTTAATTATTAATCGTGGTGAAATTGCTGCGAGAATTGCTAAAGCTTGTAGAGAACTTTGTTTTACCGCTATTGGTGTATGGACAGACAATGAGCCGAACGCTAGACATTTAGAATTTTGTGATGAATGGATAAGACTTGAAGGAACTGTTAACAGTGAAACTTATTTAAATATTGATAAAATTGTAGCACTAGCCAAATCAGTCAATGCTGATGGAGTCCATCCAGGATATGGCTTTTTATCTGAAAATAGTGAGTTTGCAAAAAAACTAGATGAAGCAGGAATAATCTTTATCGGACCACATACAAAAGCGATTGAAGAGATGGGAGATAAAGCTGTCTCAAAAACAATAGCTAAGAAGGCTGGTGTTCCTGTTGTGCCGGGGACAACCGAAGCTGTGAAAACAATAGAAGAGGCAAAAAAAGTTGGAAAAGAAATTGGTTATCCTATTCTTTTAAAAGCTGTCGCAGGTGGTGGCGGAAGAGGAATGCGAGTTTGCCTAAATGATGAAGAAGTTGAAAAAAACTTTGAAGCTGTAGGAAGAGAATCAATGTCAGCTTTTGGTAATGGTGATCTTTTAGTAGAAAAATATATTTTAAATCCTAGACATATTGAAGTTCAAATTCTCGCTGATAAAAAAGGTAATACATTTCATTTTTTTGAAAGAGAATGTTCAATTCAAAGACGTCATCAGAAAATAATAGAAGAAGCTCCTTCTCCTTTTATTGGTCATGATGAAGAATTAAGAAAAAGTATATGTGATACGGCAGTTAAATTATCAAAAGCTGTTAAGTATGATTCAGCAGGTACAGTCGAATTTATTATGGGAGAAGACAAGTCGTTTTATTTTCTTGAAATGAATACTCGAATTCAAGTTGAACATCCTATCACTGAAGAAATAACGGGGATAGATTTAATTGTATGTATGATTCAAGCTGCTTTTGAAATTAATTTAAATATTCCTGAACAACGTTTTATTAAAATGACAGGACATGCAATTGAATGTCGAATTTGTGCTGAAGATCCTATCACGATGTTGCCAGCTCCAGGACTTGTAACGGGGTTTGACACAAATTTTCCGCAGGGAACAAGGTTTGATCAATGTATGTACAAAGGTTTAGAGATAACTCCTGATTTTGACCCAATGGTTGGAAAACTTGTTACTAAGGGAATTAATAGAAAAGTTGCTTTAAGAAAGATGAGAGCAGCTTTAGCTGGTTTAAAAGTAGAAGGTTTAAAAACAAACATACCTCTTCATAAAGTAATATTAGAAGATGAGGATTTTATTAAAGGAAATTATTCAACAAGCTATATCGAGAAAAAACGGCCTCAAGATAAAGTGGTTACTGAAGTTGATCATATACGATTTTATAAAATACTTGCAGGAGTTGAAGCGAGAAGGATGGGCATGTAATGAGAACTTATTTGATAGATGAAGAAAGCAATGAAGTAATTGTTGATTTAAATAAAACGATAATACACAATAGCGACTTAGTTCAATTTGTTTTTGGAACGCTCGAAGACAACAAACTTACAAATGAACAAAATATTTATGTCAGAAAACTAGCTGGTGCTTTTTTCTGTTCACTTGATAATAAAAGATGGGAAAAAATTCCAAAAGAGGATTTACCACCGATTATGTTAAACGTAAATAGAGTTTTTAAGACATATCGTGGTTATAAACCGTCAGGTTTATATGCAGGAGGAGCAGGAGCGCTTGTTACAAATATGCCAGGGAAAGTCGTCAAAGTTTTAGTTTCTGTAGGGGATACAGTTAAAAAAGGGCAAACCCTTTTGATTCTCGAAGCAATGAAAATGGAAAATGAAATTAAAGCCGGAATGGATGGTGTAATAAAAGAAATTTTTACAAATGAGGGAGATACTATACAGTCAGGCTTTATGATGATGGAATTAGAATAAAAAAGATTCACTAAAATTAAAAAATAAAAAGGGATAATATGTCATTTCAAGGAAATAATAATAACGGTTTTAATTCTCAAGAAATTGAAGAATTTAAAAAAGTCATAAAGGAGAACTTCTCTAAGTTTATACCCTTTGTAATAATTTTAATAATTATAATGGGAGGAAAATCTCTTTATTATACGGTAGGCCCTGATGAGCAAGCCGTTGTCGTGAGGTTTGGTAAATACATAGGAACATTCGAGCCAGGCCTACATTTTAAATTACCATTTGGAATTGATCAAAATGTTAATGTTAAAGTTACAAGAGTTCTTAAAGAAGAATTTGGATTTAGAACAAGAGACGTTTCAACAAGAAGAACAACATATTCTGATGGCGGATTTGAAGAAGAATCTATTATGCTTACAGGAGACCTTAATGTTGCTGAAGTAGAATGGGTTGTGCAATATAAAATTTCTGATCCATTTAAATTTTTATTTAAAACAAGTTCCCCTATTCAAAATATAAGAGATGTATCTGAATCTATAATGAGAAGAGTTGTCGGTGACAGATCTGTAACAGAAGTTTTAACAACTGGTAGGGTGGCTATCGCGAGTGAAGCTAAAATATTAACTCAAGAAGTTTTAAATTCTTATAATATGGGAGTAAATGTCATTAGTGTAAAACTTCAAGATATAAATCCTCCAGAAAAAGTTAAGGCTTCTTTTAATGAAGTTAATGAGGCGAAACAAGAACAAGAGCAAATGATTAACCAAGCCGAAGCGTCTTATAATAAAGTTATTCCAAAGGCACGAGGAGAAGCAGATCGAAAAATTAGTGAAGCTCAAGGTTATTCTGAAGCTCTAATAAATAGAGCCATGGGAGATGTTGCTAGTTTTGATGCTCTTCAAAAAGAATATAAAAGAGCTCCATTAATAACTAAAAAAAGAATTTACTTAGAAACAATGGAAATTTTGTTTCAAAGATTTGAAAATGTTGTTGTTGTAGATTCTAAAGTAAAAGGCTTAATGCCAATTTTTTCAAGAGGACTTAAAGGTGAATAAATTATATATATTGTTAGGATTGGTAGCTATTTTAATTGTCGGAGGAAAATCTTCTTTATTTGTTTTAACAGAAGGAAGACAAGCAATTATAACTGAATTTGGTAAACCTGTAGGTGATCCAATTAAAGAAGCTGGGTTACATTTTAAAACTCCTTTTGTTCAAGAGGTACTTTATGTAGATAAGAGAATTTTGATTTGGGATGGTATGCCTAATCAGATTCCTACAAAAGATAAAAAATATATTAGTGTTGATACAACAGCTAGATGGAAAATAGTTGATGTTTTAAAATTTATTCAAACAGTTCGAAATGAAATTGGAGCAAAGGGACGTCTTGATGATATTCTCGATTCTGTCACAAGAGATGTTATTTCAAATCACAATCTTGTTGAAACAGTAAGAAATTCAGATCAAATAATTGATAAACTAAAAAAATCAAAGTCAAAATCTGAAGAAATGTTTGGCGAAGTTGAACCTATTACAATTGGTCGTGAAAACCTTAGTAAGATGATTATAAAGGCAGCTAAGGGAGAGCTAGAAGCTCTTGGTATAGAATTAATTGATTTACAGATTCGTCGAATCAGTTACGAACGAACAGTTGAACAAAAAGTATACGATCGGATGATTTCTGAAAGACAAAGGATCGCCCAAAAAATTCGATCTACTGGTGAAGGTGAGAAACAAAAAATTCAAGGACGCTTAAAGAGAGATCTTCAACGAATAACTTCAGAAGCCTATAAAACAACCAAGATTATTAGAGGTAAAGCTGAAGCGAAAGCTGCTGCTATTTACGCAAAGACCTATAGTAAGGCACCCAAGTTTTATGATTTTGTAAAAAGTTTAGAAGCTTATAAAAAATCTTTAAAAGGTAAGGCAAAATTTATTATTTCAACAGATAATGAATTTTTGAAATATTTTAAAAGATTGTAATTCATTACCTAATGCAAACAATTTTTTTATTTAGATAAAAAATATGTTTGCATTAGACCTTTGCCTTTTACATTCATAGGTTCTCTTTTTTCAAATTTAAAATCATTTTTTATTAGATTATAGACGTCTTCTGAAACATGAACCTTATCTGCTAGGCCGTGGGATTCCATTCGCGAGGCAGTGTTAACACTATCTCCCCATAGATCATAAATAAATTTCTGTTTACCAATAACACCAGCAGTACATGGCCCTACATGTATTCCAACTCTGACATGCAAATCGAGATTTAATTCTTGATTTGTATTTGCTATTGCATCTATTATTTCTAAGCCCATATTTGAAATATTGTGTACATGGTTTTCTGTTTTATCCAATAATCCACCGGCAACCATATAGCAGTCCCCTATAGTTTTAATTTTTTCAAGATTATATTTTTCAGCTAAATCGTCTACTTTTGAAAATATTTTGTTAAGTATACTTACCAATTCTTCTGCAGATAATTTAGCTGACAAGGGGGTAAAACCAACGATATCAGCAAACAGAACAGAACAGTTATAGTAATTATCAGCAATCGTTTTATGGTTATCTTTTAGACGATCAGCAATTTTTTTAGGCAATATATTTAATAATAACTTATTACTTTTTTTCTGTTCTTCTGTTAGTTGATCTAGCATTTTGTTAAAATTATTTGAAACAGAATCAATTTCTATACTGCCACCTATACTTAAAGCACGCTTGTGTGTATTTCCTAACATTATTTCATTTGTAACTTCATACAGCGAATTTAAAGGAGAGGAGATACTATAAGAAAATGAAAGTGTTATAATTAGTGTAATTAATACAAGAATTAAAACTGTTGTGAGAATTTCTTTATTTAGCTTTTCTTTTGAGATAGTAAATACAGATGTATCAAAAGCTATATATATTTTACCGTGATCCTCTTTTGTTTTCCAATTCTCGTTTAACAAAAATAATAAATTTTCAATTGAGTTATTTATAAGTCTTTTGTTAATTGTATTTAATTCAATCTTTAAATTAGGTGGATATTTTGCAAATATCGAATCTTCAGCGTCAGTTATTACAATCCATTTTAGATTTGTTTGACTTTTTGCCCAATCAAAAGCTTTATTAATTGATTTGAAGTTTTCATTATTTAAGCCAACTTCAAATCCTAGTTTGACTGCCTTTGTTATAAGTTTAGTTTTTGATACATAATTTACTTTTAAATCATTTAACCGAGTGGATTTCTCATAGAAGTAATAACATGTTGAAATTGAGAGTATAAATAGGGCAAATAAACTACCTAGCTGTATTCTAAAAGAAGTTTTAGATAAGATGTTTTTCATATTATTCTATTTTTAAAATTTTAACCTTTTCAATTTTTGTATTCTTACTGTTTATGTATGCAATAGCCGCAGAGTTTCTGGCTACATAATCAATTGCTTCCTGTTCACTATCCATAATCAGTGGAGGAGAGTTTTGGCCACCGAGAGCTGCTTTTATCCAATACTTTGATTCTCGATATGGGCTAAGCCCATTTAAATATATTTTACAAAAGTTTTTTCTATTATCATTCGAAGTTTTATAGTCAATAATTTGAATTTTTTCTCGGTTGATCCAATTATTAACACTCATTAAATATATATTTCGAAGAGAAGAAATTGAAATAGAATTAATAGGATTACTTTTATTAACTATAATAGTTAAGCTATTTGCTGTTATTGAAAAAAGAAATATAAATAATAATATTATATTTTTCATTTAAAACATCGCATTTAATGAAAGTTTATAAGTAACATCATTTGTTTCAATATTTGAAGCTTCCTTTGATTGAATAGCCACCTCTGGTTTTAAAAATAATTGTGACTCAAGAGCAATTGAAGTACCAATTATTGTTTCTTCATAAACATCAGCGGTATTTTTTGTATCATTAAGTTCATAAGCAAATTCAATATAGGGAACTAATTTTTCATTCCGAAGATACGCAAGGTGTACGTAATTTAATAATGCATTTTGATGAATGGCAGAAGGATTTTTAAATTGAGACAAAGCTGTTTCAAGCTGTAATAAGAATTTATCTGTTTCCCATTCAAATTCGAGTGATACTGTTTGAAGAAAATCTCCAGATATTCCTCCTATTCCTTTTAGTAATTTTTCTCTATTATATGATAATCCATATTGTATTCCGAAAAAGCTTGGTCGATAAAATATATGAGCATTTATTGCTGAAGTCTTATCTATGTCTGAACCATTTTTCTGATTCTCATCTCTTCCATTACTGAGTGAAACTGCATAATTTAAAGCACCTCCATTTGAGTTGGAAGATAATTTTCCAAATATCTGAACACCTGTTCCGTACTTATTAAAAAAACGTTGTGAATTACCTGAATACAATGTGTGTTTTTGATACAATCGTGGGGCATCGACAAGATAAAATGATGCTCCGAAATCATGCACTTCATTATAAAGTCCAAAAGGATTTAAATATCGTCCAATCCTAAAATTAATTTTTTCAGAGAGACAATAATCAATGAAAGCTCTCGAAAGTTTTATAGTTCCCTGTTTACTAGTATTGTTATGAGAAGGAGAACCTTCATATTCTGCGTCAGCAATTATAGTGATATGTTTTCCAATTTTATAACTTTGAATTAAATTTAGTCGGCGTAGCTGAAATCCATAAGGCTGAGTTGCAGCAGAACTAGTTGTAAAATCTACTTGAGTAAAACCAAAAAGTTTGTAATTTTGAACCTCAGCAAATAATTGTGCTGAAAATAGCAAAATTGATATTAATAAATGAGAAATTTTCATAGCTTACCTTTGTACTTAAAGTATAGCTCTAAATTTTAATTATTCATTGGGTAAATTCTTCTTATTTTAAATAGGTATAGTCAAAAAGGCAGTTTTCATAGAAATCTACGAGAGATACTCCTTCTCTAGCCTTTATGTTTCCTGTGTTAACTCTAGTTGAAATTAGTTTTTTAATTTTTTGGGCCATATATTCTGGATTGTATTGCATTGTTGAGAGAACAGAAGAGCAAGAATTTCCTTTAATTATTTCTTCAATGTAAAATCCTTCAGGATCATGCTCATCAATGTATACATGAACTTCATTTAACCGACCAAAAAGATTATGCATGTCTCCCATTACATCTTGATAAGCACCAGTTAAAAATAATGCTACATTGTAATCTTCATTTTTTTCAATTTTATGTAGGTACATATTTTCCTGATGACCATCTCTGCTAATGAAATTGTCAATTTTTCCATCGGAATCACAAGTTATATCAACAATTGAACAAGGGACATCAGGTTTTTCATCTAATCGTTTTAAAGGCATTATTGGTAATATTTGTTTTATTGCCCATGTATCAGCAGCTGATTGAAATACTGAAAAATTTAATAAATATTGAGGAGCAATTCTTTTAGTAATATTTTGTAAACCTTCAGGGATTTGAGGCAAATCTTTAAGGCATTCATTTATTTTGGTTAAAATTCGCCAATAAATAGTATCTAGCTTAGCCCTTTCTGTAAGAGATAGTATGCCTAGTTTAAATGCATTATAGGCATCATTTTTTAATTGAATAGATTCATTGTACATTTCCTGAATATTTTTAGAATTAATATCTTCTAAAACACATCTCATATTATCTAAAATAATATGTTCATCATTTTCTTTGGCTGTATCAAAAAGAACATTTGTTGAATCAATTGTTTCAATTACATTTGTTACAACTAAAGAGTGATGTGCAGTAATCGCTCTTCCACTTTCAGACACAATATTTGGATGAGGGACTCCTTCTTCATCGCATATTTGCTTTAGATTATAAATAATATTAGAGCAGTATTCTGAAATGCCATAATTTTTGGAAGAGTCACTTTTTGACTTTGTTCCATCGTAATCTATAGCCAGTCCTCCTCCTACATCAAAATATTTCAAAGAATTACATTTTTGATAAAGTTTTGTATAGATGCGGCCACCTTCATTGATGGCATCCTTCATTGTTTTTATATCTGTAACTTGGCTACCAAGGTGAAAATGGAACAATTGAAGATTTTTAGATAAATTATTTTCTTTAATTAAATTGATCGCATTTATTAACTCCGCACTACTTAATCCAAACTTAGCTCTTTCTCCACTGGAGTGTTTCCAGCGGCCATGTCCTTGTATTGTTAATTTGCCTCTAAGTCCTATAATCGGGCAACAATTATAAATTTTAGATTGTTCTATAAGGTTTATTAATTCTGAATATTTTTCAATAACAACGACAAATTTTCTTCCAAGCTTTGTGCCTAAAATTGCAAGTTTTAAAAAATCAGTATCTTTGTATCCATTTAAAATAGAGAGAGAGTCATGATTATCATTGTGGGCTAAAACAGCTAATAATTCAGCTTTTGATCCTGCTTCAAGGCCAAAATTTAGATTTTGACCAATGTCTACAATCTCTTCGACTACCTCTCTCATCTGATTAACTTTTATAGGAAAGACTCCAAAGTATTTACCGTCATAATTTGCTTCTTTTATAGATGCTTCAAAATTTGAAACTAAACTTTTTATTCTTGATCTTAGTATGTCATGAAATCTTATAACGGCAGGCAGTCTTACTCCTTGAAGCTTAGCTTCTTCTACTATTTTTTCTAAAGAGATACCTTTACTCTTTTTATTGGGTAAGACTTGAACTTCTCCATTTTCAGAAATATTAAAGTAACCGTCACTCCAGTTTTTAATACAATATAATTCCTCTGAATCTTTGGTTGTCCACTTTTTCAAATTAAACCTCGTATAATAATGCTAGGGAAATTTCTCTGACAACTTTTGCTGCAAACACATCACTATTGCCTGTAAAATCTATTTCTGGGGCGAGTTCTACAACGTCAGAACCTACAAAGTTTTTATCTTTAAGAATTTTTATTAGGGAAATAAATGAGTGAAAATCTTCACCTCCGGGTTCAGGAGTACCTGTCCCAGCTAAAAAAGATGGATCAAAATAATCTAAATCAAGTGTTAAATAAATTGGAGTATCATTTGGAATGGACTCTATTTTTTCAAGAAATTTATCTTTTGAAGTCATAAGTGTTTTATGTTTTGACATCCATTTAAACTCTTCTCTAGTTCCAGAGCGAATCCCATATTGAATCAATTGATGATCATTTGTCATATGTTCTGAGATGCGTTTAATTATTGAAGCATGAGAATAATGAAAGCCTTCGTAACCATCTCTTAAGTCCGCGTGAGCATCAAGGTGTATTATAGTTAAATTTTTGAAATATTCCAAATATTGTTTCATAAAAATATATGAGATCGAATGTTCTCCACCTAAAATTAAAAATTTAAAATCAATAATTTTAGAGTCGTTTAAACTTAGTAATTTTTCAAAAGCTTGATTTTTTTGCTTCCAATCGTCTTCAACGTTTAAAGTTTTGGTCGATGCCTCCAAATTTCCAAGATCAAAAATAATACCGTCATAGTCATTTAGGTCCAAATTTAAATAGGGAGAGTAACTTTCTATTCCTGGAGATGCTTTTCTTATGGCATTGGGGCCTTTTTTAGCTCCTTTTCGAAAGCATGCAGTACCATCAAATTCAAATCCAAGTAAGTTTAAGCAGTTTTTTTGTAAAACAGTTTCAGCTTGGAAACAATCAAATATATTTTTATTCATATACTTATGTAACTGAATAAAAAATTATTGTGAAGTGAATCTTTTGTAATAAGTAATAATTATCATTGTTTTTGAGCCTAAAGATTGATTTATATGAAAAGATATGAAACTTAAGACAAATGAAAAGTGAAATTAAATCTCTTTATATTCATGTCCCATTTTGTAAACATTTGTGTAATTACTGTGATTTTTATAAAAATATAAAAAATGAAGATGATAATAAACAATTTGATGATTATTTTGATTATTTAGAGTCTTCATTAAATATACATAATGCATTGAATAAAAAGATGAGCCTAAACTTTGGGAAGCTAGATACATTATATTTTGGAGGTGGAACTCCTTCACTTTTAAAACCTTTGGGGATTGAACGGTTATTTATTCTTTTAAATAAGTTTAATATTTCATTTGATAACAAGACAGAAGTAACCCTAGAAGTAAATCCAGGTACGACAAGTTTAAATGATTTGCAATTATTTAAGAATTTAGGGGTCAATCGCATCTCTACAGGGGTTCAATCTTTAAACAACTCGTATTTAAAAAAATTAGATCGCTTGCACGATAGCTCAAAAGCTCTTGAAATAATAAACGATATATCAAGTGTTTTTGCCAATTTCTCTGTTGATTTTATGCTTGGATTACCAATAATAAAAAATGAAAAAAGAGATATAAAAAATGAACTCGATCAAATTTTAAAAATTAATCCTAAGCATATTAGTTTATATATTTTAACTGTTAAAAATGATTACGTTCACAAAAAAGTCTTGCCTGATGACAAGTATCTCGAGGAAGAATATTTATTTGTTTCGAACTATTTAATTAAAAAAGGTTTTAAACATTATGAAGTTTCAAATTTTTCAAAACCTGGATATGAATCACAACATAATTTAAATTATTGGAAATCAAAAAGTGTCGCTGCCCTGGGGCCATCTGCTACAGGATACTTTTATAGTCAAAAATTAAGATATGTTTGGAATAAAAAATTACCAAAGTTATCTGAAGAAAATTTAAACAATTCTGAACAAAAATTAGAATCATTTTATATGAGAATTAGAAGTTCATTAGGTATCAAGTACGATAATTATTTTACTGGAGAAGACAAATTAAAGTTTATTAATTTAGTGAAGAATTGGGAGCAAAGGGGACTTGCTAAATACAATAATGAAGCAATGCGTTTGAATTCGAATGGTTATCTCGTCATTGATTCGCTGATGGATGAAGTTTTTAATCATACAAATTCAATATAAATTCAATAGCTTGAAACTAGATTAAAAATTTATTAATTATTCGATATTGACAAAAATAGAATCAATATCAACTTATAGCTAAGGAGAAATGAGTCTCCATAATGAGGAAAATATGACTGAGAATGTTGAAGAATTAAAGACAGATGATAAACAAAATTTAACTGATTCAGAAAGTGTTAATTCAGTAGCGAATGATAATGTTGAAGAACTAAATACAGCAAAAAATGATACAGAATCAGAAAAAGCTGATGAGTCAAAAGCTGATGAGAAATCAGAAGAAGAGTCATTTAAGGACAAGTTCTACTATGTCGCTGCAGAAATGGAAAACATGCGAAAAAGGCATGAAAGAGAACGTGAAAATTTAGTTAAGTATGGTAATGAAAAATTATTATCATCATTACTTGAAGTTGTAGACAATTTAGATCGAAGTATGGAAGCAGCTGCAAAAGAAGAAGACGAAAAAATTAAAAATATTTGCATTGGTATTGAAATGGTTCAAAAACAATTTTCTAATATTTTAAAAGATAATGGATTAGAATCGGTAAAAACAAACGGTGAATTATTCGACCCGAATTTTCATGAAGCGATGGCACAACAACCAGCTGAAGATAAGAAACATCACGAAATAATAACTGAGTTTCAAAAAGGATATATCTTAAACGGGAGATTACTACGTCCCGCAAAAGTAATAATTGTAAACAACGAAAACTAATTAATAAATAAGGAGAATAAAATGGCAAAAATTATTGGAATCGATTTAGGTACTACAAACTCTTGTGTATCAGTTTTAGAAAATGGAAAATATAAAATTATTCCAAATGCTGAAGGACACAACACAACTCCTTCTATTGTTGGTTTTGGAAAAGATCATGAAAAAATTGTTGGGCAAGTTGCAAAAAGACAAGCAGTAACTAATCCAACAAAAACAGTATACGGGATCAAGAGGCTAATCGGAAGAAAATCCGATGCCGCTGAAGTTGCAAAATTTAAAAAAGTAGCCCCTTTTGAAATTTTTGCAAATAAAAATGGTGACGCTTGGATAAAAGTTGATGGTGAAGAATTAGCGCCTCAAGCAATATCTGCTGAAGTATTAGGGAAAATGAAAAAAACAGCAGAAGACTATCTGGGAGAACCTGTAACAGAAGCTGTTGTTACTGTTCCAGCTTACTTTAACGATGCTCAAAGACAAGCAACAAAAGATGCAGGACGAATTGCTGGTCTTGATGTCAAAAGAATCATTAATGAACCTACCGCTGCTGCTTTAGCTTATGGTTTAGACACCAAAAAAGATATCAATGTGGCTGTTTTTGATTTAGGTGGTGGGACATTTGATATTTCAATTTTAGAAATTACAACTGATGGTGTTTTTGAAGTTAAAGCAACTAATGGAAATACTTTTCTTGGTGGTGAAGATTTTGATGAAGCAATTATTCATTGGTTAATTGACGAGTTTAAAAAAGATCAAGGAATTGATTTATCAAAAGATCAAATGGCTCTTCAAAGATTAAAAGAAGCTGCAGAAAAAGCAAAACATGAATTAAGTAGTACTAATAGTACTGATATTAATTTACCATTTATTACTGCTGATCAAAGTGGTCCAAAACATTTAAATTTAAATTTCACAAGAGCTAAGTTTGAAAGTTTAATTGAGCCAATGGTACAAGAATTAATTGAGCCGTGTTTAACATGTTTAAAAGATTCAGGACTTGATAAAAATGAAATTCACGATGTTCTCCTTGTTGGTGGTTCAACAAGAATTCCTTTCATTCAAACAAAAGTAAAAGAAATTTTTGGTAAAGAGCCTTCGAAAGGTATCAATCCTGATGAAGCTGTTGCTGGTGGTGCAGCTGTTCAAGGTGGTGTTTTAGCAGGAGACGTTAAGGATGTTCTACTATTAGATGTAACTCCTTTATCTCTTGGAATTGAAACTCTAGGCGGTGTTTTAACAAAAATTATTGATAAAAATACAACAATACCAGTTAAAAAATCACAGGTTTTCTCAACAGCTGCGGATAATCAACCAGCTGTTTCAATTCATGTACTTCAAGGGGAAAGAGAATTTGCCGCAGATAATAAAACACTTGGTCGTTTTGATTTAGCAGGAATTGCTCCTGCACCAAGAGGTGTTCCTCAAATTGAAGTTATTTTTGATATTGATGCTAATGGTATCGTACATGTAAATGCTACAGATAAGGCAACAGGAAAATCACAAGAAGTTAAAATAACAGCTGGTTCCGGATTGTCTGAAGAAGAAATTGAAAAAATGGTAAGAGAAGCTGAATTAAACAAAGATGCTGATCAAAAAAGAAGAGAAATTATTGACACAAGAAATAATCTTGATGCTTTAGTTTTAAGCTCTGAAAAAATGATTAAAGATGGTGAAGGAAAAATTTCTGACACTTCAAAAACTGAACTTGAAGCAGCAATTACTGAAGCTAAAGGAAAACTTGAAAGTGAAAATATTGACGAGTTAAAAGCCGCTGTTGAAAGACTACAAAATGTTTCTCATAAAATAACAACAGAAATGTATCAACAAGCAGGAGCTCAAGGTGCACCAGGTGCGGAGGCTGACCAAAGTGCTGGACCAGAAGCTGCAGCAGGTTCAGAAAGCAAAAAAGAAGATGATGATGTTGTAGATGCGGACTTTAAAGAAGTTTAGAAAGTTTTAAAAATAACAAATTCAATGCCCGCACATCGTTGCGGGCATTGTTGTGAAATGTGTTTGAATATAAGTGAGTATTAAAAGGAAATTATAATGAGTAAGCGTGATTTTTATGAAGTTCTTGGTGTTGATAAATCATCTTCAAAAGATGAAATTAAAAAAGCATATCGTAAATTAGCTTTAAAATATCACCCTGATAGAAATCCTGATAATAAAGAAGCAGAAACCAAATTTAAGGAAGCCTCAGAGGCTGCTCAAGTACTTTTAGACGAAAAAAAGAAACAGGCATACGATCAATTTGGTCATGCTGGAGTTGATGGCCAAGGCGGTGGTTTTGGTGGAGGCTTCGGTGGAGGAGACTTCGGTGGAGGCGACTTTGGAGATATTTTTGGAGATATCTTTGGAGACTTTTTTGGTGGTCAGGGTGGAGGACGTCAAGGTCGTTCAAGATCAGGAGGCCGCGCAGGAGGAGACTTACAGACAACACTAAATATTGAATTTGAACAAGCTGCAACAGGCATTGAAAAAGTTATGACTTTAACAAGACTTGCGGCTTGTAAAACTTGTAATGGTTCTGGTGGAAAAGACGGTTCAGCTCCTGCTCATTGCGATATGTGTAATGGAATGGGAGAAGTTCGTAGACAACAAGGTTTTTTCACAGTAGCAACTACTTGTCCAAAATGTCATGGTTCAGGACAAATTATAAAAAATCCATGTGGTACTTGCCGCGGAGATGGAAGACAAAAAAAGAAGGTCGAGTTAGAAGTAAAAGTCCCAGCCGGTATTGATGAAGGTCAGAGATTGAAGTTATCTGGTGAAGGTGATTCTGGAACAAGAGGGGCGCCGTCAGGTGACTTATATGTTTTAATACAAATTAAACAACATAAGATATTTGAAAGAGATGGAGTAGACGTATTTTGCCAAATACCAATTAGCTTTACACAAGCAGCTCTTGGTTGTGAGGTAGAAGTGCCAACTCTAGATGGTAAAGTCGCTGTAACTATTCCAGAGGGAACTCAGTCAGGTAAAAAGATGCGTTTAAAGGCGAAGGGAATTACCAAACTGGGCGGTTACGGAAAAGGTGATCAAATACTTTCTATTCATGTTGAAACTCCTACTAAACTTACTGGAGAACAAAGAGATATTCTTATTCAGTTACAAGAATCAGAAGGAACCAATAATTGTCATCCAATGGGCAGAAGTTTTTTTACAAAAGTTAAGGACCTATTTCAATAATATAAAACTTTTTTGCTCTGTTTTATAGCAAGTTTTATCTGTGAATTGCTAAGGAGTTATTATACAATTTCTCCTATGATTAAAAGACTAAATATTATATTTTTTATTGCTACATTTTTAATTAGTAGCTGTGGTTCAATCCAATTCCTTTCAGAAACAAATAGAAAAGATTTGTACACTGAACAATTTTTAAATAAAGTTCAAATTGCTAAAACAACTTTTGCAGAAGGCCAAAATAATAAAGCAATTCTTGAATTAAAGTCATTAGATAGCAAATCTTTATTACCATCAGAGCGATCATTAAAAAATAATTTAATAGGTGTAATATATTTTGGGGAGTCAAAATACGAAGAAGCATTAAAGAGTTTTGAAGATGCTAAATCTACTTCTAGTTTAGATAAAGAATTAGATGCACAGATTGACTTAAATATAGCTTCTACAAAATTCAAGCTTGGATTTATACAAAGTGTTCTAACGTTGCTTAAAAATATTAATTATAAACTTTTAATACCAAAAGAAGAAAAAAAATATCATAAATTAACATATCACGTTTCAAAATTACTTGATAATCAAGATAGTTTAATTCAAGCGCTTATTAACTATTTTAGAAATGATAAAAATATAAAAGATATAAAAAGTAATTCTTTATATGCCGAACTTGTTAAAGATTTTATTAGTTTAGAAAATCAAAAAGCTTTTAATATTTTGAATAATAATTCTTCATCGGCACCAACTGTAATTGCATTAATCGGAATTGAGAAAATTAAAAGATATTTAATTGTAGGTAAAATCGAAGATGGTGAAGATTTGTCAAAGTGGTTGAGAGATGAGTTTTCTGAATTGCACGAGATTAACCAACTATTAGCACAGATAAAAACGGAAGTAGATTTAGATACTACTTTAGATAGATTTAAAATCGGTGTTATATTACCACTTTCTGGCAGCAAGTCTAAGTATGGACTAAGAGCTTTGAAATCTGTTACATTTGCTTTTGAAAAAATTATTGCTTCTAAAGAAAATAAATTTGAATTAATAGTTAAAGACTCAGAAAGTAGTCCTGAGTTTGGTGCATTGAAAGTATTAGAACTTGTAAAAAAAGATCATGTTGCTGTAATTCTAGGGGGACTTTCAACTAAAGAATCAATGCTTGAATACGAGCAATCAAAACAAAACGGTGCTTTGTTTGTATCATTATCAAGTTTATTCATTCCATCTCTAAGTAAAAATCATTTACTAATAGAATTGCCTGGTTCACTTGAATCACAATTTAATCTAATCGGAACAGATCGTTTTCAAAAAGTTATTGGAAGTAAAATTGCTATTATGTATCCTAAATATAATAAAGGTAACGTCTTTTTTGACGAAGTTTGGAATAGAAAAGATCTTCTTGGTGTTAATATTGTTGACGTAGCTTCTTTTGAACCTAAGAATTTTGATTTTTCCAAACAAGTAAAAAATTTACTTAATCTTAATTTTGTTCAAGAGAGAAGTGAAGAATATGAAATTTTTAAAAAATTTAAAGATGAGGATCCACGCAATTGGAGAGGAAGACAACTTTTACAACCAAACTATAGTTTTGACTGGGTATATGTTTTAAGCAGTTCTAGACAAGCAATGCAAATAATACCAACTTTTCCATATTTTGATGCCAAGAATATTAAAATTGTAGGAGGGCCAGCTTGGAGAAGTAACAATCTAATAAAACAAAACTATAGAAAAAATGAAATTTATTTTATAGGTGACGAGTTTTCAGAAATAAAAGAAACAGAGAAAATAGAACAAAATGAATTAACTGCAATGGATAATTCTACGTTAAATTTTGATCAGAAGTATCAGAAATATTATTCGAAAAAACCAGGGTTACTTGAACATCTTTCTTTTGAAGGAATTTCAATTATAGCAAATATATTAAATTCAAAAAATAGTTTTACAACAAGATATGATTTTAGCCAGCAATTAGAAGACTATGATTCTTTAAAAGGGTTTGAAGGTAGAGAAAGTTGGATAAAGTTCAACTCACTTTGGACTAAGAAAATGTACCTATACAAGTTAAGTGGAAGAACTGTTAAAAAAATATTGTAAAATTACTTTTTAGCTGCAGAAATTTTGTTTTGAATTCTTTGTTTTTTCTTTAGTTGTGATTTTCTTCTTTTCATTTTTAAAATACATTTTTTTCTGCCAAGACCCATTATTTTCTCCATTAAGTTTATATTTTTGTTAGACCTTTATATACTGTGATAGAGCATTATTGGCAAGATAAAAAGATAACAACTCTTGTCATGATGTTATTTAACGTGTTTAATTTAAAGGTAAAACTTACTAAATTAACATTTATAACACAAGTTGTTATAATGAAGGAATAATTATGTTTAACGGTTTATTTAATTGGATGTCAAATGATCTAGCAATTGATCTTGGTACCGCCAACTGTTTAATTTGGGCTAAAGATAGAGGAATTGTTATAAATGAACCATCTGTTGTTGCAGTGCATGTTGGAGGCCGAGGCCCATCTAAAGTATTGGCAGTTGGTCAAGAAGCAAAAGACATGCTTGGTAGAACACCGGGGTCAATAAAAGCTATTAGGCCGATGAAAGATGGTGTAATTGCTGATTTCGAAGTTACACAGGCAATGTTAAAAAGTTTTATCTCAAGATCAATGACAGGTGCTAGGCTTATAAAGCCTCGTATAATAATTTGTATTCCTTATGGAGTTACAGAAGTTGAAAAAAAGGCGGTTAAAGAATCTGCAGAACAAGCGGGAGCTAGAGAAGTTTATATAATCGAAGAACCAATGGCGGCTGCTATTGGAGCAGGTTTGCCTATCACGGAACCTTCGGGGAACATGATTGTGGATATTGGTGGAGGAACTACTGAAGTCGCTGTAATCTCTCTTGGTGGAATTGTCTTCTCTAAGTCTGTAAGAGTTGCTGGAGATAAATTTGATGAAGCAATTATAAAATATATCAAAGATAAATATTCACTATTAATAGGTGAAAGAACTGCTGAAGATATTAAGATAACAATTGGAAATGCTTATCCATTTGATGAAGAGTTAAAAAACTATGAAGTTAAAGGGCGTGATTTAATTGCAGGAGCACCAAAAGTTATTGAGATTACTTCTGATGAGATTAGAGATGCGTTATCAGATCCAATTTCAGAAGTAATCGAAGCTATTAAAACTTCTCTTGAGAAAACTCCACCAGAATTAGCGGCAGATATTGTTGATAACGGAATAATCCTAGCTGGAGGAGGGGCTCTTCTTTCAAATCTAGATGTTCTTATCAAAGAAAAAACGGGACTTCCGGTTTCATTAGCAGAGGATCCTTTAACTTGTGTGGTACGTGGTTGTGGAAAAACTCTTGAATCAAATGCTTTGCTTAAGCTAGTGGCTACTCTTTAAGTTGATGGTGTAAAAATGAATGTAGATAAGGACAATAATTTTTTTAAATTAAATATAGATGAAGTAGAGAATAAGCTAACTGCATTCGCAAAAGATAATTCAAATATCACTTTATGGAAACAAGATGGAAAAAAACAAAGGTTCAGAGTCAAATCCTTTGATCATCTTAATGGAGAGTATTGTTTAAAGCTCTTCAGTGAAGGTAGTGATATTGATATTTCAATTTGCTTTGGAAACATTTTTTACCATTTTGAAGTAAATAAGCTTGCTTACTTTGGGGAATCTAAAGTGAATCCAGGTGAGGAAGAAGACACTTTAGAATTATATTTTCAAGATTATGTCTTTAGAGCCGAGAAAAGATCAACCGAAAGACTTTTAACTTTTCCTCATTATCAAGTTTATGTTTATTATAACTTAGATAATAATGTTGAAATTGATAATGTCATATCAATAGGACAAACACTTGAAAGAAACTTAAAAGATAGGAAATTTCAACAAAAAAAAGAAGTAATGGAAAAACTGAGTGAAACAACAAAGTCTGATATCGATTCATTATGTGGATTTAGGATTTTAGACGTTTCTAAAACAGGTGCTGCTTTTTTAGTTGATGCTACGGAATCAAAGTTTTTTATTGAAAACGAAGTCTCAAATATCCACATAAGTTTTGAAGATGATATTTTTAATATTCCTGACGCTAAGATTGTCTATAATGTTGATTATTTATCGGGAAGTACTAGTAAAAAAAATAAAATTGGCATCAAGTTTTCAATATTGCCAAGGCTTAGAGAAAAAATAATTAATATTTTAAATAAAGATAATCATGATGATGTTATATTCAAAGATTTTGAAAAATTTTATAAAAAATAGTTTATTACTAATTCTTATAATTGGTTGTTCTTCAAAAAATCCAATTCAAAATTATACCAAAATTCCAAGATACTCCAAAAATTATCAACTTGTAGATAAGTCTGGTACATTTTTTTTACATCGAGAAGCAGGGAACGGAAAAAATAAAACGTTTTTATTAAAATCAAAAGTTTTTAATACTGATAGGACAAAAGTTTTAGAAGAATCAGTAATGGTTTCGAAATTAGGTTTTTATAAAAATATTATGATGGCAAGACCTATAAAGTCTCTTTATAATGTTTGGTTTGAATCTAAAAAATATCAAACAAAAACAGATATTATCCCTTCAAAAAAACTTTTAAATCTAAAGTTAAAATCTCCTGAAGAGCAATGGAATGGTAAAAAAGAAATAAAACTAATTAATACAAATTTAACATATTGTTATTTTTCTGAAGTTATTGATTGTGCCTTTATCTCAGGATTTATTAAAAAAGCAATTGAGTTAGAAAATGGTTCAATGAATCTTGTCGTTGTTTGGGAAGGTTTTCCGTATATTCAAGAACAATATTTAAACCTTCCTAAAAAAATATTAACGAAGTCTGTACTTAGCTATGATGGTAAAAATAAAACAGGTGAATATCGATTTTCCTTAGATCTAGGCAGTCAAAAAATATTATATTTTGTAGATATTAAAAAAGGAACATTTAATAAGTTATTCTGGGTTTCCCAAGGACTGACCATAATTGAAATTTAATAAAGTAGGGTAACATGAAAGAATTAGGACAATTGATAATGACAGGTGTTAGTTCAACCTCATTATCTCAACCTGAAATTGATTTTTTTAAAAATGAAGATATTGGTGGAGTATTATTATTTTCAAAAAACTTTGAAAATCCTGCTCAGTTAGCTGAACTAATAAATTCAATTCAGGAATTCCGCAAAGATACTCCACTTCTTATCGCTGTAGATCAAGAAGGTGGGAGAGTACAACGTTTTAAAGATCCTTTTATTAAAATCCCAAGTATGTTTGATTTAGCTAAATTAGATTCTCCCAAATTATGCTTTGAACTTTTTTATCAAGTAGCTATTGAACTAAAATCTGTAGGTGTAAATTTAAATTTATCTCCAGTTTGCGATGTTTGGTTTAATGAAAAAAATGCTGTTATTGGAGATAGATCTTTTGGAGACAAGCCAGATTTCGTATCCAAGTTTGTAAGCTCTGCTATAAGAGGAATTCATAAAGCTGAAATTTTATCTTGCGCGAAACATTTTCCAGGACATGGAAATACATTAAAAGACTCTCATCATCATTTACCATTTATAAAGACCAGCTTAGAAAAAATTATAAAAAATGAGTTACCGACGTTTTTGAAAGCAACAAAATCTAAAGTTGATTTTGTAATGATGGCTCATTTACAAATTGACTCAATCGATGACAAATTCCCTACATCATTGTCTAAAAATGCATATAATTTACTTCGAGATAAATTACGATTCGATGATTTAATTATTACAGACGATATGCAAATGGGAGCAATTACAAAAAAATATGGAACAGGAGAAGCTGCGACTTTAGCAGTAAGTGCTGGTGCTGATATTATTGAATATCGTGATATGGACTGTGCAAAAGATGCTTTAGCAGCTTTAAAATTATCATACGAAAATGGTACTTTAAATCAGTCAGAGACTAAAATTAAACTCGATAAGATAACTCGGTTTAAAACTGAAAAACTTGGAGAGTACAAACCAATTTACCTACCAGAGATTCCTAAGAAATTTAATAATCCAGAGAAATTGTTTTTCGTTGAGTCCTTAAACGAACAATTATCTAAGTAAGTTTAAGTTTTTACTAGGATATTATTTCCCTTTTGTAATTCTTAAGAGAATTAAGCAAAATTTTGATAAAATTATCATATGAATTCAATTATTTTGAAGAGTTATATCTTTTTTAGTATTTTATTACTTTCTTTAACAAATGTTTCCGCTCAAGAAAATGAAAGGTTTTCAAAAAATGAAATGTTTACGCAGTACAAAATAGCTTGTGAAAAAAAAATATTGGCAAGTTGTTATATGCTTGGAAAGCATTATCAAAAAAACAAAAAAGAAAAATTAGCAAAAAAAATCTGGAAAGATGCTTGTTCAAAAGGTGAACCTGCTTCATGTGAAGAACTTAAAGGTGGAATATTAGCAGGAGAAGGTTCTGATTTGATATTATATACTGCACTTTTCTTAATTGGTGTTGCTATGGTGATAGTAGTAAGCACCGTAGTTCAAGATGAAGAAGAATATAAGGCAAAAGAAAAATTAGAAGAAGGAGCAGAAGGAAAAACTAATCTTTCTTCTTACGGCCCCATTCTAAAATATTCAAGACCATTTTTTAGGCGTTATGTGACCCCAATTGTCTCTTCTTTTAAAAACAAAAAAAGGTTCAAGGAAAAATATCGACATCCAATATCTTCAGCAGGGTTAACAGAAATTATAACTCCTGAGGATTTCTATTCATTTAAGTTATTTTTAATTATAGCTTTTCCAATCGTATATTTATTTATGAAAGTATTTATGGAGTTTGATGAATGGCCATTAAGTTACGCTCCTGCGCTTGGGATAATTGGTTATTTTTACCCAGATATTTGGATAAGCCAAACAATTAAAAAAAGACAAAACGAAGTACTAATGAATATGCCTTTTGCTGTTGATATGTTGGCACTCTCTGTTGAAGCAGGTCTCGATTTTATAGCAGCAATGAAAAAGGTTATGGAAAAAGCTAAACCTAGTGCCTTAACTCAAGAATTTGAAATATTGATGAAAGAGATTGCAATTGGTTCTTCACGAGCTGAAGCACTTAGGAATATGTCATGGAGAATTAATTTAATTCAAATTTCATCTTTTGCAGCAACATTAATTGCGGCTGATTCTGTTGGAGCTTCTATAGGACCAATTTTAAAAGCTCTTTCTACTGAAATGAGACAAAAACGTTCTTCGGAAGTAGAAAAAGCTGGTGCAACTGCTGCTACTAAGATTTTAATACCTATGATCTTTTTCATTTTGCCTGCTGTTATCATAACAGTCTTTACTCCTTTGATTCTTGAGTCAATGTTTCCCAAAGGAGGAAAATAAAAATGAAAGTTTTATTACATAATGAAAAGAAGACAGTAGTAGGTGAGAATATATTTTTAGCGAACTCATTTATAACTCGATTTATGGGATTAATGTTTAAAAAAGAAATTAGAAATTATACTGGATATCTAATTTCACCATGCAATTCAATTCATACTTTTTTTATGAAATTTAATATTGATGTTTTATTTATTACTAAAGATAAAAAAATAATCAAAATTATAAGAAATCTGAAGCCATGGAGGTTAACATTTATTTACTTTAAATCTTATGAAGTACTGGAGATGCCATCGGGAACTTTAACAAAAGAGATTAAAGTAGGGGATGAATTAATATATGTATAAACTTGTAGCTGTAGGTGGAAAATTACGTGGTGATGAATTTCCCTTAGAAGAGGGAGAGAATTTCATCGGTCGAGATGATTCTAATGAAATAGTACTTGCAGTAAAAGGAATTTCAAAAAAACATCTATCTATAACTGTTACGGGAGATGTCGCCTACGTTGAAGATTTAGGTAGTGCCAATGGGACTTTTATAAACGGTAAACTTGTCAAAAGAGCTACTGTTAAAAATGGCGATCAGTTAGCATTACCAAATTTAATTTTACAAATCGTGTTTGTCGCCGAAAAAAAAGTTTTAGTTAAACGAAAAGTTGTAAGTGACGAAGATGAAGAAGAAGATTTTTTTTCTGGTGGTGAACCTCCAGGATCTATCCCAGGTAAAATAATTTGGATGTTTCAATATAAGTTAATGCCAATTGTTCATGGGATTAATGAAGAATATGAATGGAAAATTTTATTTGGGATTCTATTGTCAATTTTTTGTGTAACGACTATAGCTTTAACAATCTTTCCTGTTTTGCAGGATAATAAAAATATTCTATTATACGAAACTTCACGTCGTGGTGCTCATTATGCTGATGAAATTGCTCGAATTAATCGAAGGGCATTAGAGCAGCGGCAATTAGACAAATTAGATACAAAATTTTTAGAAGTGGAAGAAGGTGTAAAAGAATATAGATTATTTGACCTTGAGGGGCGTATCGTTCGTCCAATGGAAAAATTAAATGATTATATCGATGATTACTTCTCTGTTTATGTAAGAGATTGGGCAGAAAGAACTAGAGATCAACCTAATGTTGTTTACAAAAAACTATTAGATAATAATGAAATAGGGATTGGTAAAAAAATAATGGCTTTTAATGCGAAACTTGGTGAATTAGAACCAGTAGGTATTATTTCTATTAAATTTTCTCCAAAATCTTTAAAAATATCTGCAACGAAAAATAGTAAAGCATATTTTGAAGCACTTTCCACAACAATTATTGTTGCTGTAATATTTTTTGGTATTATTTATTATTTAACTTTAAAACCATTAAAAGAAATTTCATTTCAAACAGATATGGCACTGCGAGGTCGTAGAAAAAATGTAAAAACGAGATATAAATTTGAAGAGTTAAAAATTATTCAAGATAGTATAAATACATTATTACAAAGAATTAGAGAACTAAGTAATGAAGAAAAAGATGATTTTGCAGAAGAAGAAAGTGACGAGATATACGTCAGTCAGCTTGGAGAATTTTTAAGAGGCTCAGGTGTTCCAAGTATCGTTTTAGATTCACAAAAAAACTTAGCATTTATTAATTCTGAAGCTGAGGATATCACAGGTATCAGAGAATCAGCATCACAGGGGATGAATATAATGGATGTCTCTAGAGAAAGAGGGTTTTCGGGGACTGTTTTGGAACTTTGTGATAGCTCAGCAAATAGTAATGGGACACATCAAGAAGGCACCTATGAATTATCGGGGCATGATTATGTAATTAATGTTGTTAGTTTAATAGGAAAAGATTCACATGCGAAAGCATATTATTTAACATTTGTAATGGAGAGTTAATCCTTGGCAAAGAAAATAGGCGTAAAAGTATTTAAAGATTATCAAACTCCAGAGAGAGATGGTGTCTATTTTCGTCTACTTTGCATGACAGGGGATAGAAAAGGTTTTTCATTTATTATTGAAAGTACTCGAATTGTTCTGGGTAGAAGTAAAGATGCAGATATTAAAGTAATGGACGTTAAATCATCTCGAGAACATGCCGAATTAACAAAATATGAAAATACATATATTGTAACTGACCTTGGTTCTCAAAATGGCCTAGTCGTAAATGATTTAAAAGTAACTCAGCACAAATTAAATGATGGTGATTTAATCGTCATTGGTGCAACTGTTTTTAAATTCAATATATTAAATATTAAAAATTCATTATCTTTGATTGAGAAAAATTTAGAAAATGAAGACGATGACGAAAATGAAGAAGATGATGAAAAATCATCTAAGAATGGAAAGAAAAAAAAGAATTCTCGTATAATATATCTAGTTGTAATTATCGGACTAATGTATTTTTTTATGTTCGATGAAGAACCAGCTAAAGTTGTAAAGAAAACTGTTGTCAATAAATCTAAAACAATGGCTAGTCGTTTAAAAAGTTTAATTAAAAAGAAAAGTAGAGACGATGATAAAGATCTTGAGATAAGATTAAATTCAATAATACATAAAGGTCATCGAGAGTTTAGAGAACAAAATTATTTTAGAGCCTTGGAGTTTTTTAACTTAGCTTTAAATTTAGACCCACAGAGTGGAAATGCTGAGTTTTATTTAAATAAAACTCAACAAAAGATTGATAGTACAATCAAACAAATGTTTTCAAAAGCAAAAAGAGAAGCTGATCAATTAAAATATCATAATGCGATTCAATCTTACTGTTCGATTATAAGATATTTAAGAGATTATTCAACAGATCAAAGATATATTGATGCAAAAGTTAATATAGAATTTATAGAAGTAAAAATGGGGCTTGATAAAGGTGAAACTGCTTGTTTACAAAAATGATTTAAAACTATCTGAATTTGATTTGAGTTCTGAGGTTCTTGGAAGTACTGAACTTAAATTTAGTATAGGACGATCAGATGAATCTTTTATTCAACTAGCGGGGAATGAAATTTCTAGAGATCATGCGGTGTTAGAATTTAATAATGGATTATGGACAATCAGAAAAGCTTCTGAATTTGGAAGCTTGAAATATAACGATGCTGAAGTGAACTCTATGAAGTTAGATACTGATTGCCAACTCATATTAGGTCCCTATGTTTTAACATTTAAAACTTCTGCTTCTAATGAAGAAGATCTACCAGAAAACGAAGACAAAATAAATGATCTACCAGAAGAAACAGAAATTCTCGATTCTGACTTACCTGAAGAAACAGAGTTGATGTCTGAAGAAGTTCCTCCAGCTGAAAATGATATTTCAGAAATTGATGACCTTGACAATAATATTGAAGATAATAATTTTGCTTCAGAAGATGAACTTTTATCAGAAAATGAAGATGAGAATTTTGAGAATAATGATTTTGAAGAAAACGATGGATTTGATGATGGTTACGATGATGATGAATTTGGTTTAACAGCTGATGATGATAGTCATGAAACAACTCAAGTTTTACAACTTTTTTCAAAAGTTGAACTTCATTTAAGCGGAGAATTTGCTCCATTTGAATTACTTTTAATTGAAGACAAAGAAACATTTATTGGTAGAGATTCAGAAACATGTAAAATAGTTTTAAATGATATCGAAGTATCTTCTCAACACGCAGTTTTAAAAAAGAATAACTTATCAATAGTTTTAGAGGACCTTAATTCATCAAATGGTACTATTTTAAATGGTAAATCTATAAAATCCCAAGTCATAGAAAATGGTGATGAGTTTATTATTGGTTCAACTACATTTACTTGTAAAATATTTTCAAGTTTTCATGATGAAGAAAAAAATAGGTTAATGCCAGTTGAGCAAGATCAATCTATAGAAGTAGAGGAAGTTGTTGAGGTCGACGAGAATGACTTTATTGATGGTGATTTTGGTGATGGAGTTCAAGAAGGTGAACCAGCGACCGGTCTAAAAGCAATGTGGAAAAATCCAGCACAACGAAAGCGTTTAATTATTTATGGCTTTTTGTTATTTTTATTGTATTTTCTTTTTTTTACAGATGATCCTAAACCTAAAAAAACAAAAAATAAAAAAACAAATAAAAGATCTTCTCGACTGCTTGGAGACCAAAAAAAAGAATCAGACAAACAGAAATATTTAAAGAAATTATCAAAAAAACAGTTAGAGCAAGTTGAAACGAGTTACCTGATTGGAAATAGCCTGTTTAAGTCTGGAAAATATGATGAAACAATGCGAGAGCTTGAAAAGATTTTTGCTCTAATTAATGAATACAAAAATTCGAGGCAAATATATGCTTTATCAAAAGAAGCAATGAATAAATTAGAAGAAATGGCTAAAAAAGCTAAAAAAGAAAAAGAAAGAAGGCTTAGAGCTCTTAAAGTAAAACAACTTGTTGAAAAAGCAAAAATTGCTGTAAAAAAGAAAAGAGTTGATTTAGCGAAAGGCTTATTTGGAAAAATTTTAGAACTAGACCCTGAAAATTTTGATGTAACTCAATTGAAAATGGAAATAGATTCTTATGTTCGAGAAGAAGAACGAAAACGTGTTGAAGCAGCTCAGAGAAGATCTGAACTTCAAAGACAAAGAGATGAAATGTCTCCAGGAAAAAATGCATATTTGAAGAAAGAGTGGTTTAAAGCAATTAAAAAATTAGATACTTTTTTAATGAAAAAAAATCTTGAGCCTGAATTTATAACAGAGGCTTCAAAAATGTTGAATGAATCTAGAGATAACCTTGAAAATGAAATTGGGCCATTACTTGGTAAAGCTAGGTCTCTGAAAGAAGGACAAGACTTAAAGGGCGCATATGAACAGTATAAATTAATATTACAATATGATCCTTCTAATGTTGAATCTTTGAATCAAAAATCTGCGATTTTAGATGAATTAGATGCCAAATCTAAAAAACTTTACAGAGAAGCCATTATTAACGAATCTTTAACTTTATTTGAAGATGCCAAACAAAAATTTAAAGAAGTACAACAAATTTCTCCAAGTGATAGTCAATATTATAAAAAAGCTACTGATAAACTTAAATTAATAGAATAAGATAATATTATGATTGAATTAACAAGCTACACTTTTAAATCGAGCCAAGGTCCATTCCTAAATATTAATGAAGATGCTATAGAAGTTGATTTAATAAACAATTTATTTTTTATTATCGATGCTTTTGGTGGCAGTGGTGCAGGTGATGTGGCGGCTGTCAAAATTAAAGATAATTTTAAAAAATTTTACAATAAAATAGGAGGAGACCCTGATTCAACACTTCCATTTTATTTTAGTCCTAACTATTTAATAGAAGGAAATGCATTAATTAATTCATTTTATTACTGTCACCAAATGATTAATGAATTAAATTTAAATAAAACAATTAACCAGAGGATGGGAGCTTCTTTGGCTGCAATTTCATTTTCAGAAAATGTCGTTAATCTTGTTTCAGTAGGGAATTGTTTAGCATTGTTATTTAGAAATGGTGAATTAAAACAATTAAATTGCCTTGAATCTCTGGAAAACTTATCAGTTGATAATTATGACAAAATGTTTCTAACTTGTCCGACTAATGCGATCGGATTATTTGAAGATATGGGTGTTAAACTACAAGAGTTTAAAGTAACAGCAGGAGATTCATTGTTATTATTAACTGATGGTGCATATAACCGAATAACTTTTAAAGAAATTAAGTATTTATTAATGAAACCTTCCGATTCTTCAAAACAAAAGATTTCAGAAATCTTTGAACTACAAAATCAGCGTGGAAATCTCGATAATCAAAGTTGTCTTTTGTTAAACTTTTAGACAGATAACGAAATTTAAGCGAAAATTGTATTCGGAGAATAAATATGTCTATAAAAATTATAGTAGCTGATGATAGTCCAACAATTCAAAAAGTAGTTGATATAACGCTTACTAACTCTAGTTACAATTTAATTGAAGCAATTTCATTGGATAAGCTAACAGAATTAATTTCAACAGAAAAACCTCATTTAGTTCTTCTTGATTTTTCATTGGATCGAGATGTTAACGGTTATCAAATATCTAAAGCAATAAAAGATGAATCTCCTTTAACTAAAATTATAATGATGTTTGGTACTTTTGATGAATTTAGTTTAGAGAATTTAAAAACATTTGGTGTAGAGGGGCATGTTGTAAAACCATTTGAAAGTAAATCTTTAACTTCTTTGTGTGATAAAGTTTTAAATGATGATGAAATTGCTCTTGGAGATATGTTACAAGATAAAATTATTTCAGACTGGCAAGTAGACTCTAATGACGATTTTGTCACAATTCCGAATGAGAGTGAATTTAGTGTTTCATTTGAAGAAAATGAACTTTCAGGATCGACAGGCAATAGTAAGAATTTTAAACCAAGTTTTGATGAAGTTGATACTATTAAAGAAGCCCGAGAATCAAGTATTACTTTTGATTTTGAAGTTCCTGAAAAAATATCGGGTAACAAACAACCAAATATTGAACTTCCGCCATTTTTAAGTAATGAGAATAATATTTATCAAAACAAATTAAATGAAGATGTTGTTGAAATAGAACAATTCCCAACTGATGATGATTTAGAATATCCATCTTTTGATGATGAAAATATTATTGAAGAAAAATTGCCAGACAATTCCGACCTTGAATTTCCTAAGATTGAATCATCAAATAATTTGCATCCATTAAATGTTGTTGAAGACTCAGTTAATTTAGAAAATATTTACAATAAGAAACAAGAATTTGCAGTATTGGATGATATGGACAACTTAAATTCAGAAGATTTTTGGTCTATTGATTCCGATGATAACATTCAAAGAGAAGGTGATCCTGTTGATAATTCATTTGAATCAACTCCAGATAACGATAAAGTAAATAATGCTGTAGGCGTTATTTCTGAAAATTTTAACACAGATAATATAACCAATGATTTATTTAATAGACTTAAACCAGAGTTAGATAAAAAAATTAAAACATATTGTGAACAATTGTTTTCTGAATATGCCAAAAATTCATTTCCTGATTTAGCAAATTCTATAATTGAAAAAGAAATAAAGAAATTAACTGATCTTACAGATTTGAGTTAATATTTAATCTTCCTGTCGTTACAGTTATTATTTTCTCATTTGAAAGTAACAATGCTTCTCCATTTTCAGAAAGACCTATAAATTTCCCTGACTGCTTATCTATTATTACTTCTTGATTCATATGAAGACAGTCGTTATTGAACATTTTTATAATATTATTTGTTTCTAAACGATTATTTAATATATAAGAATACATTTCGTAAGCTAAGTCTTTAATAAGTAAATTACTAATATCAATTGGTAGAAATGAGTATTTTGAATTAGAGCTAAAGTTTAGTCCCAGACCTATTACTGCTTTTTGATTGTTTCCTATAGAAATTAAATCAATTATAATTCCCCCACATTTTTTATCATTAAAAAAAATGTCGTTGGGCCATTTTAATTTTATAGTTTCTTTTGTAGTTATTTTTTTTTGAAAAAACATTTTAATAATAACTGCGATCTCTATTGTTGTAAGAAGTATTGGAATATGCGGATCGAGAGTAAATGAGCATGCCAAAGAGTTTCCTATAAAGTCCCAAATATTATTGTTTCGGCCATATCCCTTAGTTTGATTATCACAGGTTACTAACGTATTTAAATTTGAAACATTTAAATCTTTCATTTTTTCTTGAGTAGAAGAACAGGATTCTAAATGAATATGATTTATTTTCATTTTAATATCTTTTTTTTATTGTTTAGTGTAATTTATTTTAAAATCAATATAAATTGTAGGAGAAAAAATGTCACTTATCGAGCGCTCTGCACCAAGAGAAATAAAATTTACAAAAGATATTAACCCATATGCCTTAGGTAGTGTAATAGCAGAATTTGGACAAACAAAAGTTCACATTACTGCTACAATGGAAGAAAGCGTTCCGAGTTGGTTAAAAGGACGTGGAAAAGGTTGGGTAACCGCTGAGTACAATATGCTTCCAGGAGCTACACACACTAGATCTAGACGAGAACGTAGTAAAGTTGGTGGGCGAACTCAAGAAATACAAAGACTAATCGCTCGAGCTTTAAGAAGTGTCGTTGATTTAGAAAAACTAGGAGAACGTTTAATTACTCTTGATTGTGACGTCTTAGTTGCCGACGGAGGAACCAGAACAACTAGTATTTCTGGTGCTTATGTCGCCTTAAAATTAGCAATTGATAAATTAATTACTGATGGAGTTTTAAAAGAAAGCCCACTGATAAAACAACTTGCTGCTATTAGTGTAGGAATAAACAAAGAAAATAAAATTATCGCTGATTTAAATTATATTGAAGACTCTTCTTGTGAAGTTGATATGAATGTAGTTATGACTTCTGACGGAAAATTTGTAGAGGTTCAAGGAACAGCAGAAGGACTACCATTTGACCGAGAAAGAATGGATGCTTTACTTGATTGTGCGACAACTTGTTTAGAAACAGTTTTTGAAAAACAAAATTTAATTTTAAGCTAATGATTGATCTAATACTAGCTTCAGGCAATCTTCATAAAGCAGAGGAATTCTCAGCATTATTTAGTATTGATTTTATAAATATTAAAGCAGCAGAACAAAAAATTGAAGTAATTGAAGATGGAAGTAATTTTTATGAAAATGCTTTTAAAAAAGCAAAATCGTATTATGATTTTTATAAAACTCCTGTCATGTCAGATGATTCTGGCTTATGTGTTCTAGCCTTGCCTGATGAACTTGGAATTCATAGCGCAAGATTTGGCGGTGAAGGTCTTAGTGATAAAGACAGGGCAGAACTACTTCTGGATAAAGTTAAAAATTTGGATGATAAAGATGCCTATTTTGTTTGTGTGCTTTGTTTTTACTTGAGTCCCAAAGAGGTTTTCTACTTTGAGGGTCGAGTAGAAGGAAAAATAAATGAAATATATCGAGGAGAGACGGGATTTGGCTATGATCCTGTTTTTGTACCAAAAAATTTAGATAATGGCCTTACTATGGCTGAAATGCCCGAATGGAAGATGAATAATTCACATAGGTCTAAAGCTACAGAGGCAGCAATAAAATTTTTCAAAGAAAGAGATTGCCAAAAAAGTTAAACTATTTTATACCTATAACACACCAATTTTACGAAATATCGGAGCGTAGCGCAGTTTGGTAGCGCACCCCGGTTAGAAAATGAGCGAAAGCTCATTTATTAGTAGAAAAGTGGTACCAATAGTAATATCTTAAAACAGAGTTCTAACCGGTAAGGGACCAACTCTGCAGAAAGAAAAATATCGGAGCGTAGCGCAGTTTGGTAGCGCACCTGCTTTGGGAGCAGGGGGTCGGAGGTTCAAATCCTCTCGCTCCGACCATTCTTTCCCAACTATTTTAAATCACTAAACTTTTTCTTTAATATTTCATTTTGCACACGTCTGCACACGTTTAAACACATTATTTAGCCATAAAATCCTCAACAAGTTTTAAAGTTTCTGTATTTTTCTCGTCAGGAAGACTAGCATACTCCTGTAAAATTTTAACATCTCTATGCCCTGTTACTGATTGTGCACCATCTAAGTCACTAACTCGTCTAGCAATTGTCGCCATAGAATGTCTCATTATGTGGGTTGATGAAAACAATTCATTTAAACCGGCTAATTTTAAAGCCTTATTATACTGATATTGAATCGTTCTATAGCTAGGTGGCTCTCCATTAATGTTAAAAACAAAAGATAGCTGTTGACCACTTGAAATGCCCTTGAAAGTTGATTTTTGAAGTGAGCCCAAATTTACTCTTCTTTGTAGTATTTCAAATAATCGATTATTCATATAGGCATATTTAATATGGCCATTTTTAGGCTCTTCCTTTAGATAGCTAAATTTTTTGTCCTTCATGCTCCATATTGCAACATATTTAATCATTATATTTCTATCAAGAAAATCTAATGATTCAAGCTGTAGCCCAGCCACTTCACCAACTCTTGCAGCTAAGTAAAATTGTGTCTCTGCAAAATCTTTCCAGAATAAATCTTCAAATGAATCAAAAAATAATAATAACTGCTCTCTTGATAATTTTTTATTTTTTTTGGGTGTATCTTTGATTTTTCCTAATATTTGATGTCGTTTCAGAATAGGATTCACAAATTGTCCATCATAGTTTTCCTTATACCAATTAAGTAGTGCTTTAAGACATTTTAACTCTCTGTTGAAATTATATTTTTTTTGGCTACCTGTAGCAATAAAATCATTTTTTTTCTTTTCAAGATAATCATCGATCAGAAAAGAATTAATATCTATCATTTTGATATTCATTAATTCATCGTAAAATTTGGCAACGGTTAATATTGTTTCAATAGAAGACTTTTGTAATGTAGCAAGATGTTGTTTTTGATACAAGTTCCAGATATCTGAAAATTGATATCCAAAATCATTTCCATTTAAAACATAGTTTCGAGGTTTTTTTAATAGAAACTGATTAGAGATGTTTTGTGTTGGTAATGAATAACCACCTAGAAGTGGATGAAATGTATTTCTCCACTTAACAGCATCTTTTACAGTTTTACATAACTTTGAATGCTGCTTTCCTTCGATGGTTTTATTTGCAAGGTACTTTCCCGACTTTAAGTCTTTTCTTATACCTTTGTAATTTGCCAGTTTTTGATAACGGCTTTGTTTTTTCTTTTTCATAATAAATCTCCTTCTAATATCCAATTAAGGATTTCATCAGGAATGAAAAATAAAAACTTACCCTTTTTTATTTTTGGTATTTTCTCATCTGATACTAAGTTATAGATATGTCCTTTGGTACAACCTAAAAACTTAGCAACGTCGTCTACTCGCCATATTTTTTTGTTAAAAAGCACACCAGAGCCTTTCGGCTCGGATATGTTATTATACACTGTATTCATCGCAATTTCATTCATAATTGCTTCCCCTTTAAAGTTTAAACGTTTGAAAATCCGACTAATTGAGCATTTATTTCATCATAAATTACTTTCTTGCCTAACTTGTTAGTAAACTCTTTCGGTTCACGTTTACCATTTACAAATATTTGACTTCCTTTTCTAAGTTGAGCCTTGCAAAGCTCTGCTTGCCTTTCCCAAACTTTAACTTTTACCCATTCTGTAACTTCTTGCTCTCCTTGTTTGTGGTTTATTGCCACTGATAAATTACAAACCGCAATTGGTTTTTCTTTTGTTTTAACTTGTGCGTAAGCAAGCTCAGGTTCCTTTCCTAATCTTCCTAAAAATGTATCATTTGTTATTGTTGTCATAATTTTCCTTTTTATTCTTTAATAGAATCTGTAAATCTTAGTTAAGGTTTAATTTCTTTAATAAAAATTCTCCAAGAGTTAAGTTTGAGCCGTTCTTCAGGTTATAATTAACTAAGGCACGTTCAACTTTTTCCATTTCATCAAGGCTATTTTCTTGAATAATTTTAATATCTTTCAAGTCAATCTTATCAAGCGCATGAATAACTAAGTCCTTGAAGATTAATTCTCTTCCAAAGTCTTTTTTATTCACTGACTCCAATAATTTATGAATCTTTGACCTACTTAATTTATCGTTGTTTAAATCCATAATAAACTTCGTCTGCTTCGTATTTACTATGTACTCCTTTCTATAATTCTTAGGCTTTCTACCTCTTTTATTTTTTCTTTCTTCTTCTCTTATCTCCACTACTTCACCATTCATTTTTATTCTCCTAATTTTCATTTTTATGTTTTCCCCTGCCCCGATTTTCTTCTTATTTGCTTTATCTGTTGTAATAATTGACCTCCTACCCACTACTCGTTGGGGATGGGAGGTCAATTATGGAGACAGATTAACTAGCTAATATTACGAGTAAATCGGGGCAGGGGCGTTTCTTAGATGCCTTACAAGTGCCCATCTAATGCCCTTTTATTGCCCATGTCAGCTTTTAAAAGTTTTAAAAAATTCACCTTGTTGTTTTGGTAAAAACACAATGATTTATTTAAATTTAATTTTCCATCTATAAGGTTTTCATCATATAAAAATATAATCTGCGCTTTTTCTTTTTTTCCAAGTAAATCCAACGCTCTTTGATATGATTTAAGTAATGTTTGATTGTGAGTTACATATACCGTGTAATCAAATATCGTTTGAGTTCCATATCTTCTAAATTTCTCATTAATTCTCTTGATTGATTTCTGAGTCAATTCAATTTCAATCGCGAGACTATATTCTTGGCTATTAATTTTACCTTTAACAACAGCATCAGGATCAAGCTTGTTTTGCCCAACTAACAGCAACTCGTTTCCATTTATAAAATTGGGATATTTCAATAATTCCCAAAGAAAGCTACTTGTCGCTGTTTCGTGAGTCAAATATTCAGCGTCGACACCAAAGGTACTCGTGCCACATGAAAACTTTTTTCCCATATCTGTTAGATAGTAAAACTTTTTTGATCTTTCCTTTGTAATACTATTTACCAATCCAACCTTTTCTAATCGCTCAAGCTTTTTCATTAAGTCACGGTATCCAACTCCTAGGACTCCCAAGCTTAATATCTTTCTTGCATCAAGTATTTTCCACTCACCAAGACTCATTAAAACTTTTAAATAAGGCCCGTAAGGAATAAAGTCTGTTTTCACTATTTCGCCTCACTGATGTTAAAAAGTACCTTCTTTTCTTCTTGAATTTGCTCATTGCTCTCCTTATTTATGTCCATATAACTAGGAATTGTTTCAGGCCTTAACTCATAATCAATCATAAACTGTACATTTTTATTTACGATCTCAGGATTTATGTATTTGATGTTTAAAAGATCAACTCTCGTTGGTGCGTGTCTTAATAATATACATTGTCCGACATTTAAATTCTTAATGATATTATTATGAGCAACCATTGCTTCAACAATTCTTTCTGAACCCATATCCTGAGTTTGGCCATCTTTAACTCTATTTGTATGCTTCTTGGTGGCAATTGTTCCAATACTCTCAGCAAATACTTTTGCTCCAATCTCCATTCTCTGTTTTAAAATAAACCAAGTTGAGGAGTTTTCTAAAAGTTGCTCTAAGAGTTCAGGACTTACTTTGGTAATGTCAGCGACACTTTGAAAAGCAAAAGTAAGCTCCATTTTAGCACCTCTACACTTATTCAAAATATCAATAAACTCATCTGTAATTACCGCTGAAAGCTCATCAATATAAATTCCTACTGGTTGATACTTCTTCTTAACCGAGTTTGATTTATATTCATGATAAACAGCATGTGCTAGATCACCTAAAATTAATTTCCCTAGAGACTTCGCAATTTTTGGATATCCAAGAACAGGTAAGCCAACATATAGACATTTCTTACCAGTCCAAATGTCATGCATAGAAAAACCAGAATCAGTTAGTCTTTTGCCAAAGTCAGATTTAATAACCTTTGTAAGTCTTGAAATTATCCCCGAAATATCATCTCTTTTGAATTTAAACTCATCTTCAATAGCTTTATCAGATATAATTAACAAACGACTCAGAATCGATTCAAAGCTTACTGTGATCTTATTATTTAAAAGATAATCAACGGAATCAAATAAAGCATCATAGCAAATTTCTTCATAGTGAGGTTCTGACCAAGTAAAGCTAGCATGAATTCTATCAGTGATATTTGTAGCGCTTCCCATTTTAGCTGGATTTAAATTACAAGCTCCCATGCCTGTATAATGCTCCGAAAATACCGCAACTTCTCTTCCTGCGATTCTACAAAGATTTAAAAACTGAGTAAGTGAGCCATGATCTCCCTTTGGATCAATCATTATTACAGGTTTATTGTTTTCAAGATCATCAAATATTAGATCATCCATAAGCGCAGACTTTCCAAATCCTGAAGCTCCAACAATAACGGTATGCTTCTCTCTTTGAATCTCTGAGCATTTCATAATTCTTTTTTGAGTGACACTATAACCGATCTCGTCGTCACGATCTGCTGATTTTGTACATTTCAAATCTTTTCTCTCTATACTTTTAATTTCTCCCATATCTTTTCCCTCAAATGATAAGTAGTTGTTCATTGTCCATACAATGCCATTCGTTAAAATCTCTATACTTTTAAAAACGACAATGTGAACCAATTCAAATATTGGCTCAAATATTCCGCCAACACCTAAATCAACATTTTTTGATTTATTACTCATTAATTTTCTCCCTTTGATTTTCCTAGTTGGTCATAGCTGTGCTCATAAACTTCAAAAGCAGGAATATAAAAAGTTTTCTCTCCCTTTTGTACATACCTCTCTTTTGAAGTGTATTTAATGACGAACTGTTGTTTTACTTTACCTCTTAACTTCGGTGGTAAATTCTTAACTGGAACCTTGTAGGCTTCTTGCTTTTTTAAATCAGCATTGATGTTAAAGTTATTAAATCCAATATCTATTTTGTTTGGATCAATTTTCTTATCCTTATCAAGTAGCATGTGATTTAATTTCTTATTTCTTGGATCATCTTTAAATAAGACGTAACCAATAAGACCAGTTACAACACCTCCAATTAAACCAAACACAGCAGTATTAGCACCTTGGCTTTCCTTATCAGGAGATAAGGCATATCCAGAAGCACCTCCAACCACTGCGCCAGTTAAAGTAGAATAAAGAATTGTTTTTTTCATACTAGAACAGGACTGTAATATGACTAATAATCCTATAAGTATGACTTTTGTTATTTTCATATTTTATCCTTCTTTTCTAATTTGATTCCTCTGTTAAAGAAAACAATGACCTCTTTGCCTGAGTTCACAAATGAAATATTTAGATTCCTCTCTGATGACTCAGCAATTTTAGAATTTGTGTGTTCTGCCACATTCATAAGACCTCCTAAAACCTTATTCTTGGCATTGCTTTTTGTAGATTCCCCAAATGGTGTTAAGATTCTGTCCTTTGTTGCATCCATGACTCCACTGAAAAAAGCAGACAATGAGCTTGTTAAAAAATTACCTTCTTCGCCTGTGTAATATTCATCTGCGATAATTCCCTCAGCACCATCTAAATCTTTAATAACAACATTAACTTCGTATTCGCCATCTTCACTAACAAGAAGCTGACACTTATTAGTCACTCTCTTGTTAAAGCTCATTCCTGTACATTGAACTTCTGCTTCACCTAAAAATGAACCATTTGGATGTAACCTAACCAAGAAACTTGTAGGTTTCTTATTGGTAGCAATAATTGATTCTAATAAAGTCCCTTTAAACCTTGAAAATGATCTAATTTTTTCGACTTTCTTTCTTACTATTAGTCGTCTTTGTGATCGTTCTAAGATTTTTGAAATTTCAATGTCTTGATTAAGTAGTTTATTAAGTAAGGCTTGATTGTTTTTCCGTTTCACAACACGTCTTTTATAAACTCTTTTTCTTTCAATCTTCACAGCAGGCTTATCAAACTGGTAATCATACATTTTTGAACTATCTAGTTCTGAAAATCCTGCGAGACAATTTATTGAAATAAATAACGTAGGTATCGCTTTAATCATTGCAAACTCCTACGATAATAAATCAACTTGCCTTTAAAATAGATTGGTGGCCCTTTTGACAGGTACATTCTGTTTTGAATATACAAATCATTTACTTGAACAGTACTTTTTGTCTTGTTTACAAATAATAATGATTTTGGACATTCAAATAATTGATAATTTTTACTTTCTTTAATTAGAGTTAGAGAATTGCACTTCTTAGCTTCTTGAAGCTCAATATCTTTATTTGATAAGGCTTCATTATAGTTTATATTAAAGTGAAACTTCGAATCTTTTAAAAATACGATAAAGTTTCTATCAATTGCTTTTCTTTTTGGTTCAAAGACTAGGCTTTTACTCTTGTTAAGCTCATAAATCTTGTATTCTCCTTCCTGTCCGCCAACAAAGTCAGTAACTCGTTCAGGAAAGCTAATTGAAGTTAAATGAGCTAGAGACAAAAACACCGTTAAGATTTGACCTTTGAAAATATAGTAGATCATTAAAAACCTCCTATACTAGTAACTTGATACTTTGAAGAGATTTTTTTACCTCTGATATCTGCTACTCTGTAATAGTGCTTAAATCTGTTGCTCTTTTCTAAATCTACAAGATAGTTTCTAAAGCCTTTTTTATCTTTAACAACAACATCACAGCTTGAGTTACTTAAATACTTAACAAGTTGAACTCTTTTAAAGTTAAATTTATTTCTGTGTTTTCTAAAGTCTTTCAATACACTTTTATTAAATAGCTCTTTGTTAAACTTAGTCGATTCACTAGCATTTACGAGTTCATTCATTGCTTTATAACAAGCTTCTACAATTGAATAATGTTGTTTTGTATCTCTTGTCATAAAGAAAATCCCTAATGCCGTCACAACGGCAAAATTTAAGATCAAACTACCGCTTATTAAAACGACTAGTTTTGATCGTGTCTCGTCCAGTTCCCCGCCCACGTTTCGATATAGTTGCATTGTTGTTTCTCCTGTTAAATTTTGAAGTGTTGTTTTGACTGCTAGATGTGCTTTTTAAATCATTACGCCTTGCTTTAAAGTCACGAACATAACCTTGATTTGTATTTGTCCCAGATCCATTATTAGAACTCCTTATTGGCTTACTACCACTTGAGCTTAAGGAACCTCTTAATGTCCTAGTTCTGCTATTTTGTTTAGTAGTATCAGATGAAGTTTTGGTTGATTTAGATTCCGGCGTATCACCAATAGGTTTTTCTTGTGAAAAAGAAGACGTTGCTGACTTTTTGTAACCCTTTCCATTTCTTCTATTATTACTAAATGCTTTTTTGAAATTACTTTCTTTAGTGGCAGTTAATCCTTCTTTTAGATTTTTTCCTATCATTCCAAGTTTGCCAGTGCTTCCTGTTGCTAAAAGGTTTGTCATAGCTCCCATACTTCTTTTAGGTAAGCTCATTACATGATTTGCTCCAAGTGAAGCCACAACAGCTCCTGCTTGAGCAACACCGCTTCCATTTAAAATAAAAATTGAAATTAATGGCGTAAAAGCAATAAATAGAGTCATTAAGAAAAGTAAAATTGATCCAGTCATTGATCCTCCAATGACAACACCATTTAGATAGCCTTTGTTAATTTCTGAGCCAATCATAGTTAAAATGAATACAAGAACGTGTGGAGTAATTAAGCACATTAGATAAGTTAATATTCCACCACGAAGAACATTTCCCATAGTTGGAAAAAGATAAATCATACAAGGAATACCAATTAGGCCGTAGCCGAGATAATAAGTAAGAGAGTAGACTACTTTTACAATTATTAAACAAAGCTGAGTAATAAAGTAGATACTTACAGATAGCCCGTCATTTCTCTTTAGCCCCCTATATACTTTGGACACATTTTTTGTAAGGATTTAACTATAAGGGAGATTTAAAATGGCTAAAAAGTTGTATTCAAATGATGAAAAATTAAAAATTATTCAAGAAGCAAAAG
>Ga0316204_10001642_pt1 | contig 57900 bp, 59 predicted proteins | sample 6monrhotite_MG_2_FD_205661 | JGI IMG/M metagenome (GOLD analysis project Ga0316204, IMG submission 205661) | Microbial mat bacterial communities from mineral coupon in-situ incubated in ocean water Damariscotta River, Maine, United States -... | ecosystem: Environmental > Aquatic > Marine >...
CAGTCGCAACGTATCGCGCGCACCAAGACCACAGGGATGCACACCTGCCGCAATTAACTTTTTCCAGAAGTCACCAGCCTGCTCACTGGGCAGGATAATCTCATAGCCATCTTCACCGGTGTAACCGGTGCGGGCTACCGCCATGTCTTGCCATGCACGCATAAAAAACACGCCCATGTCCTGTAAAGCCACGGCTGCTTCCGTGCCAAGCACGGCATGTACCTTGTCACGCGCCTCTGGACCCTGAACGGCAATCATGGCCATATCCGAGCGTTCAGAGATCTCTACATCATAAGCACTGGCCTGCTGTTGCATCCACTGCAAATCTTTTTCACGAGTCGAGGCATTGACGACCATGCGAAACCAGGTGTCATTCAAGTAATAGACAATCAGATCATCTATAACACCGCCGTCTGCATTTAACATGCAGGAATACAGCGCCTTACCTTCAGCCTTTAATCGAGAAACATCATTGGCCAATAGCTTACGAAGATAATCACCGACTTGCGCGCCTTTAAAATCAACAACAGTCATGTGAGAAACATCAAACATACCAGCAGCACGCCTGACATAGTGATGCTCTTCCATTTGCGAGCCGTAATTGATGGGCATATCCCAGCCGCCAAAATCAACCATGCGGGCATTTAGCGCGACATGTTCATCATAAAGTGGAGTACGTTGAGTCATATCTTCCTCAAATTTAAATATATTTACAAAAAATTTACCGCAAAGACGCAGAAAGATAAATTCTCTTTAAAAAAATTAATTACATGTACATTTTTTTACAAAACTCACCATCATCACATTAATCCGCAATACTTAAGAAATTAACCGTAAATTAAATGATTTATCCATTCAGGTTTTCCTTAGCGAACTTCGCGCCTTTGCGGTGAAATTTTTTGGATTCATTTATCATTCCTCAGCATGGTAGGAGGAACGCACCAACGGCCCCGCCTTCACCCAGGTAAAGCCCATGGCTTTTGCTTCATCGGCATAACGATCAAATTCTGCTGGCGAAAGATAACGTTTCACCGGAATATGGTATTTCGTTGGACGTAAGTATTGTCCTAGTGATAAACGTACCACTCCTGCATCACGTAAATCTGAAAACACCTGCAGGACTTCTTTATAACTTTCATCCAGGCCCAGCATAATCGCCGACTTGGCTTCAATGTCTTTCTGACTCGATGCCTGTACCAACATATCCAGTGACCGTTGGTAATCGGATCCCTTGCGTACATGTTTATAAAGCGAAGGTACTGTCTCGACATTATGTCCCCAGACCAGTTTGTTATTGCCGGGTGCGTTCACGATCGCCTGGGTAATTTTTTCGATGGCCACGGGCTGACAACGGTAAAAATCCGGTGTGAGTAATTCAATACCAATCTCTGCCTTATCCTGACGCAAACAAGCCACCGTTTCGGCAAATATTGATGCACCACCATCTTCCATGTCATCACGATTCACTGAGGTCAGAACGACATAATCCAGATTTAAATTTTTAACGGCATCCGCGATACGTCGTGGTTCGTCATTATCAAACCAGTCAGGCTTGCCTGTTTTTACTGCACAAAAACCACAGGCGCGGGTACAGGTTTCACCCAGAAGCATAAAAGTGGCAGTGCCACGACTCCAGCACTCCTGACGATTAGGGCAGCGCGCTTCTTCACAGACGGTATTGAGTGTATTTTGATTTACTGCTCGAGCAGTATTGCCATAATCCTGACCTTGCGACAAAGGTTGCCGAATCCATGCTGGCATACGCCCAACATTGGCCTGTGCAGAAAAATCAAAAACCGGTTTAACGGATACAGTCACAATAACTCCTAAAAATAATGCCTCGCAAAAAAAAGGGCGACCGTTACTTCATCCATTAAAATGAAATAACGGTCGCCCCTCTGTCCTTGATGCCTGAGAGCTTTAGCCCCTTCGGCGTCCCAACGTTGTGGGATCTCTCCAGAGTTGGCCTAATCTACTGCGGTCCTTTTGCCTGAGCGTTTCCGGACGTGTTGCGCCTTCGGCGCTCCCCTGTCATTTTGGGGGAGTCTCTCCCGCAGAACTATATCAGCCTTGGGCGAATTGTACCCTTGGCCATGGCGCAAACCAAGGAATATCCATTGCCGGCTTACATGAGCAAAGTATGCTAAGCCGCTGATTTCAACTGTAACAGAGTATTTGGGGTAAAAAAGTCAGGAAAACAGGGCTAGTTCGATTCCGATCATGTCTTCGTTCGCTCAGGTCGCACCTTAAAATCGCTGCGCGCTTCGTTCAGTACTTCTTCGCTTACTTCGTGCGCTCAGGTCGCATAAGAAACCAGAGCACGGGTAATGTACCGAGAACTAATAATAAAGCAGCAGGGGCTGCGTGCTCCAGCATCTCTTCACTGGCTTCTATCCAGATCCGCACCGGCAAGGTGTCAAAGCCCGTGGGCCGTAAAATAAGTGTCGCCGGTAACTCCTTCAGCGTGTCAATAAAAACCAGTACCCAGGCACTGATCATCCCCCCACGCATCATGGGCAACATAACTCGCCATAGATTTTCCAGTGGCCCTGCGCCCAGACTACGGCCAGCCTGTTCCACTGTTGGCGTTAATTGTTGTACCGCTGCCTCCTGGGCCTGTACGGCCAGGGGCAAAAAACGCAACATCATGGCAAGAATCAACACCAGTAAGCCACCATATATCCACGGCATGACACTAAGGACAAACGTTAAAATCCCCAATGCAATTACCGGCCCCGGTAAAACAAAACCAACACTCGCCAGGTGTACATGCATCTGGCTTACCCAGTTACGACGATAGGCAAAATACAAAGCGACCGGTAAGGCCAAAACTGTGGCCAGCGTTGCGGCGACGGAACTCACCAAAAACGAATTGGCGGCATATCCCCAGAAACTACTATCAAGTAGATCCTGACTCCAGGCCTCCCAGGTCCAGGACAGCATCCAGGCAACCGGCAAGGCGAAAGCAAATAATGTAATCGTTCCCAACCATAACCAGATCATCACCTGTTCAAATGCTGTCGCCTGTTGTGGTTTTACCTTGCGGGTAAGACCGCTGGAATAGTAACGCTGACGGTTTCGGAAGAACCGTTCCAGCACCAGAAAAGTCATGCTTAATAAAACCAGTATCAGACTTAGTCCTGCGGCGGCGTTATAGTCAAACCGACCGTTCATTTGCAAATAAATGCTCAAGGTAAAGGTCTGATAACGCAGCATGCTCACCGCACCAAAATCAGAGAGCACGTGCAAGACAACGAGCGCCAAACCAGCGGCAATGGCTGGACGCAACATGGGTAAATTCACTCGCCAAAAAACCTGCCAGCCCGTCGCTCCCTGAATTCGCGCGGCATCTTCCATGTCCTGATACGTCCGCGACAAAGCGTCACGAACTAATAAGAACACATAAGAAAATCCGGCCAGCGACAATATAAACGCTGTGCCCAGTGCATTGTATAAATCCGGTGGCAAGCTTTCGGAACCAAACAGCCAGTGCCATATCTGGCCAAGCCAACCGCTTTCATCCAGCAAGCTGGTATAAATATGCGCAAAGACATAGGTAGGAATCGTTAAAGGCAGGATCATCAACCAAATCGCCAAATGCCGGCCAACAAACTGCCGTCGACTAATCCACCAGGCACTTGAGACCCCAAGCAGGAAACTGCCTATCGCAACCAGAATGGCCAGAATAATGGTATTACTAAACAAGGTAGGCAGACGTTGACTCCACAAGCCACGCCAACCAGCCAGATCCAGTTGCAAACTACTGCCAACAACAAAAAGTAGCGGGATGACCGCCAGCACAACAACTACCGACGAAGCCATCCCGCGCGAGGACAAGCGCCCCGTGAGATTCAGCATACTCGCTGCGGCATTAAGGCATGCCCACCTTTTCAATCAAATCCAGAGTCGCAGCCCGCTTCTTACCTAACTCACCCATCGGGACATCGGCAATCTTGAAGCTACCGGCTGCCGGAATTTCTTTCGCCGCCTTAATTCCTTTGCGGACAGGATATTCGCGATTCACCTTAGCAAAGGCATTTTGACCTTGATCGGACAATAAGAATGCCAGCAGCTTTTCAGCCGATTTTGTCTTGCCTGAGTGCCTGGCAATGGCAGCACCCGCCACATTCCAGGCAACACCCATACCGTCTTTACCCTGATCTGGCATGACAATACGAATGGGAGCATCCGGATGCTTATCGAGGTATCTATATATATAGTAGTGATTCACCAGACCTACGGATTTTTTACCCTGCGCCACGGCTTTAACAATCTTACTGTGCTTGTTAAAAACCTTACCCTCAATATTGTTTTTAACGCCTTCAAGCCATTTCTGAGTCTTTTCAACACCAGCAGCTTCCATATACACCGTGACACCTGCAATATAACTTTCATTGCCACTGTGTGTAACGGCTAACTTGCCCTTGAGACGAGGGTCCGCCAGATCAAATATCGATTTTACAAAATCAACGTCTTTTGCTGTTTTATTAATCACCAGGACACGTGCTCGCGCAGACAACCCAACCCAGGCACCATCAACAGCACGCAAGTTTTGAGGAACACCACTATATATGGAGGCGGACATTGGCTTGAATAAACCCATATCAGCACCCTTTTGCAGATTTCCTGCATCGTTACTCATATATAGGTCAGCTTCGCTACGTTTACCTTCCAGGCGCAGCTTATTGAGAAGTGCCGTCGAACTGCCTGCATGCAATATGGTCTTTACACCCGTTGCCGTTGTGAATGCTTTCAGTACCGGTTTGACAAATTTATCGCTACGACCGGAATAGATTACCAGTGCATCATCCGCTGCCCAGGCAAAAGAAGGGGCTAACATGCTGATTATAATTAAATTTCTAACAATTGCTTGCATTACTGTCTCCGTAATATAGAAATGAGTTAATAATTAAATGATAATTATTCTCATTTAGATTTGCAAGCACTTTTAATTGCCAGAGACGACATGTTTCATTGTTAAGCCCTGAACAAGGATTGAGCTAATCACGACAGCATAGGTAATCGTCAAAATGACATCTCGCTCTGAACCCATGGGTAAAGACAAAGCCAGCGCGACCGAAATTCCGCCGCGTAGTCCACCCCAGGTAAGTACTTCTACGGCATTGGGGCTAAAACGCCGAAACTTCTTCAGGACTGAAAGCGGTAACGCAACACTCGTGTATCTCGCCAATAACACCATTGGAATAATGCCCAGAGCCGCGAGCAAATATTCCATTTCCAGGCTCAACACCAGTACTTCCAGACCAATTAAAACAAACAAGACCGCATTAAGAATTTCATCAATCAATTCCCAGAATTGATCCAGATGACCACGGGTTTCATCTGACATCGCAAATACTCGACCCTGATTACCAATAAACAGACCTGCGACGACAACGGCGATAGGACCTGAAACGTGTATCGCGGTTGCCAGCGCATAGCCACCCATAACCAATGCTAACGTCAGTAATACTTCAACCTGATATTGGTTCACCGATTTCAGCAACCAGTAGACCGCCAAACCGCAAAGCATGCCAAATAAAATGCCGCCGACCGCTTCCTGAATAAAGAGTAAGCCTATTCCGGTCGGTGTTGCGGACGAATCTCCGGTGGCCAGACCCAGTAATAACAAAAAGACCACCACACCAACACCATCATTAAAAAGAGACTCTCCTACAACTTTTACTTCTAATGTCTTGCTGACACCAGCACGTTTAAGAATGGATAACACCGCAATAGGATCCGTCGGTGATATCAGCGCACCGAATAACAGACAATATAGAAAGGAAATGTTTAAGCCCAAAGAATTCAACAACCAGTAGCTCAAGGAACCAACAATAACCGTAGAAAGAAGAATGCCAAACGTCGCCAAAGTGATAATGACCCCTTTTTGCTTCGCCAGGTCATTAAGGTTGATATGCAGTGCGCCGGCAAAAAGAAGAAAACTGAGCATGCCGTGCATTAGTGTTTGATGAAAGTCGATGCCACGCAAAAATTGCTGCGCTTCAACCTGAAGTGATGGCCAACCCAACTTGCCGATCAGCAGAAGTGAAACCGATAACAATAACGAAATAAGCATGATGCCAATCGTGGTTGGCAGGCGCAGAAATCGCTCATTCAAATAGCTGAACAAGGCGGCCAGTGTTAAGAGTAATGCAATGGTATTAAGTATGCCCATTCCGTTGTCATGCTTTAATTATATGTTTAGACAAACAAGATACCGGATTCGCCTGCCAGACCACAAGCCACCCGGTAGTACTTTATTGCGGCAACAAAGGCTCTCCACGCGACAAACGTGGTAGATCTCCAGACAGGCCCATGGCATAGGCAAGCACATGCTGCTTCACTGGCCCGAAATGGTCTAATAATTCCATTCCTGAATTTCGCAGCCAGCGTACCACCGCCATATCACTTCCATAGAGACGTTTAAAGCTATCCACACTTGCTAACATGATGCGATTTTCAGACTTACGCCAACGTTCGTAACGGCGCAAGGTATGCTCAAGACCAGGATCACGTTTTGCCTGATGCGCCTGCAACAAAACTTCGGCCAGACTGGCAACATCCGCTAAACCCAGATTGACGCCCTGACCTGCCAACGGATGCATCGTATGTGCCGCATCGCCAATCAATGCCAAACGCGGTTGTACATAACGCTCCGCATCAAAAAATCGCAAAGGATAGACGGCACGTGGCCCTGTTGATTCTACCTTACCAAGACGATCTTCAAAGGCGACGGTTAACTCCGCGCAAAAAATATCTTCATCAAGTGCCGCCAGTAACTTTGCTTGCTCAGGATGTGTTGACCAGACAATCGAACTGATGTTTTTATCAAGCGGTAAAAATGCCAGTGGACCGTCCGGCATAAAACGCTGCCATGCGGTATCTTGATGTGGTTTTTCTGTACGTACATAGGTGACTAAAGCACTTTGATCGTAGTCCCAACCTCTTACAGTGATGTTAGCTTGTTGTCTTAACCATGATTTCGAACCATCTGCGGCAATAATTAAAGATGTTTTTAACGTTTTACCGCCTGAAAGCCTCAGAGAAGCGTTTTCAGCGTCGAAAAAAACTTGTTCGCATGTGTGCGAACTTAATAAATCAACGTTCTGAAAGTCTTTAAGACGCTTATACAATGCAATAACAATGACATCGTTTTCAATAATGTGTCCTAAATGCGCTTCACCTAACTCTGCACTATCAAAGTGTAACTCACCGTTACCGGTTGCATCCCAAACATGCATATCACGAAAGGCATAAGCACGACGTTCTTCAATCGCAGGCCAAATACCCAGGATTTCAAAAATCTGCTGACTCGCGTGTGTAATCGCACTAACGCGTAAAGCATAATCCGACAGATTCCACTGCGGCATATCACTGTTCGCCTCAACCAATGCAACACGCAAGGTCGTATCACCTAAAGCACATGCCAGTGTCGCACCAACCATGCCGCCACCCACGATCACGACATCGTAGTCAGTCCTGTTTTTCACAACGGCAAACCTCTGGCAAGACGCGGTAACTTACCGACGTAACCCATGGCCTGACGCGTCACTATTTTTTTCAGTGAAGGCATCATATCCAACGCCAATAAACCGAGATTTCGTGCGAACTGGATAGGCGGAAATGCACTGGTAAAAAGTCTGACCAAACTATCGGTCGTTGCCATGGTTTGCAGATGATCGCGACGACGCCATTTCGCGTACTCACGCAACACCACCATGCTGCCCACATCTTTATTCGCTCGCCAGGCATCGACGATCACCTGTGCCAGCACGGCAACATCGCGTAGACCAAGATTAAAACCCTGCCCTGCCACGGGATGCAGGGTATGCGCCGCATTACCAATAAACGCCAGCCTCGGTCTTACATGCTCACGGGCATGCAGCATCTTTAATGGGTACACCACACGCTGACCTACCTGAGTAAACGTGCCGGGACGTTTACCAAAACGTTGCTGTAACTCGGTAAGAAAATTGTCATCCGATAAGGCACACAACCTCTCAACCTGATCCGGTTTTTCTGTCCAGACCAATGCAAAACGTTGTTCACCATCATCGACATCCATCGTGGGTAGTAACGCCATAGGGCCGGTACTGGTAAAACGCTCATAGGCTATTTGTTCATGGTTGCGATCAACACGCACATTGCTGATCAGTGCGGACTGATCATAATTATGCTTTAGTATTTTGACGCCGGCTTGCTGACGTATCAGTGACTCACCACCATCGGCGGCGATCACCAAACCTGCCCGTAAAGTTCTGGTATTATTTTCATGCTCAATTGTCAGCATGGCATTCGTTTGATTAAACTCGACCTGTTTCACTGTCGCCGGACACAACATCGTGATATTCGATAGACCTTGTAGTTTTGTATTCAAAGCCTGTCCCAAAACACGGCTGGTAGCGACATATCCCAGAGCATCCTGTTTAACACTGTCACGATCAAGGTGGCTGATTCCCATATGACCACGATCTGAGATATGAATATTATGTATCGGCGCAACGCCAAGATCCTCTATGGTCTGCCATACACCAAGGGCAGAAAAAATCTGTCGTGAGGCATAAGCGAGTGCCACGGTACGATCATCAAAACTGGGTTGTTGATCTGACTCGAAAGCAAACGATTCAATCACTGCAATACGGTGAGACTCTGCCTCAGCTAAACCTCCCAAGGCACAGGCCAGACTGGCACCGACCAGGCCACCACCAACGATCACAACATCATAATCATTAGTATCGACGTCCAGACTCATGCCTTGCCTGCCATTAACGCTTCTATTTCATCAACGCCTTTGGGTGCCCCTTCACTCAACACTTCATTTCCATCTTTTGTGACCAGCACATCATCCTCAATGCGAATACCAATGTTGTGCCACTTACTGTCAACACTCGTCATCTCAGCACTAATATAAATTCCAGGCTCTACTGTTAAGACCATACCTGGTTCCAACAGACGCCATTCATCATCAATTTTATAGTCCCCGACATCGTGCACATCCATACCCAACCAATGGCCGGTACGGTGCATGTAGAAGGGCTTATAGGCTTCATCATTAATCAGTTTATCCACACTGCCTTTTAGTAACCCAAGTGATTTCAAACCGGTGGTCATCACTTTAACAGCGGCATCATGTGGATCGTTCCAGTGATTCCCTGGCTGAACCTGCTCGATCGCGGCTAATTGAGCCTCGAGCACTATTTCATACAAGGCACGTTGTTCTTTATTGTAGCGACCATTAACGGGAAAGGTACGGGTAATATCCGAGGCATAGTGCTCAAGCTCTGCGCCGGCATCAATCAACAAAAGGTCGCCATCATTAAGTACATCCTGATTGTCAATATAGTGCAGGATACAACCATTAACTCCGCCACCAACGATAGACGAGTACGCAGTAAAGCGTGCGCCCTGTTGCATGAAGCTATAGAGTAATTCCGACTCCATCTGATACTCATAAAGACCCGGTTTACATTTTTGCATGGCAAGGCAATGTGCCTTGGCGGAAATTTTTGCCGCCTTACGCATGGCGCGTAATTCATCTGCGCTTTTGAATAAACGCATCTCGTGTAAAAGATGATCCAGCGCCACAAATTCACCAGGAGTATGCACACCCGCACGTGCCCGTTTGCGCAAACGGTTTACCCAGCCAATGAGACGTTGATCAAAGTCGGGGTGATTCCCCATGGTGTAGTAGACACGATCCTTGCCTTCGAGCATGCCCGGCAGAATGTCATCGATATCATCAATAGGAAAAGAGTCATCGGCACCGAAATGTTCAACCGCACCTTCCACCCCTGCATGGGGACCATTCCAGAGTGCCTTTTCCGGATCATGTTCACGACAAAACAAGATGTACTCACCGTGCTCGCGCCCGGGAATCATCACCGTCACTGCATCGTGCTCTGAAAAACCGGTAAGATAATAGAAGTCACTGTCCTGGCGATATTGATATTCGACATCACGATTACGGATGCGCATTGGTGCTGCGGGTAAAATGGCGACGGAACCAGGGTCCATCATTTCCATTAACTGTTTACGACGTCGAACAAATTCCTGCTTATTCATAATGCTTGATCTGCCTGTCATCGTGAGTCATTTAGTGCGTTTGAGGTGATGTACCGGGTGCCTGATGCATATTCTGAAATTCTTCATTCAACATCATGACACCAATGCGAACATATTCCACCAGTTCTGTGAAAGCATGTTCATCTTCTTCATTATCCTGCGCGGCATAACCATCGGCATGACTAATCTTTTCCATATCGTGCAAAAGTTCTGGTAAATCATCCGGCAAACGATCGATATCACCAATACCAGACAAACCCAACCCATATAAAAAGCCACGACACCAATCCCCTAACGCCGCCGTTCGACTTCCCAGATTATCATCGTCATCTGGCAATAACATTGCAAAATCAAAGGAGCCACTGGCCAGCTGTTTTTGTGTCATCTGGAACAGCTGAATCATTTCCTGCACCGTCTGCCTCGCCAAGGCATCACCACTGGTTGCGCTTGGGATTAAGTCCGGCAAAATCTCTGCCAACCACAATTCAGCCGTTGGCTTGCTTTGCACCGCCAACAAGGCACACAAAACACCCTGACATTCTGCTGGTGGTAAATCCCCCTTCACCTGCTGAATCAACGAGTCAAATTCGACGTAAGAAGGTTTGTTTTCTATATCTGTCATAAGGTCTTTACCAGGAAAAATGGGTTGTTTGTCACATAAAACCTGATCGTAGCATGCCCATGGAAGCATCCCAAACGCCCTAACCGTTGACCCTGATGCCCATGGGCTCTATATTGCCATTTGTCCATCCAATAAGAGCCAAAAATAGTAATGGAAGAACTGGATATCAAAAAACTCGAAGACCGCGTCGATGACTTAATCAGCGCTGTTGAACGGTTGCAAACCGAAAACAAATCCCTGCGCGATAATCAGGCCAGCCTGGTTTCTGAAAAGGCCCAACTGGTTGAAAAAACCGAACTGGCCCGCAGTCGCGTTGAAGCCATGATTTCGAGACTAAAGGCCATGGAAGATGAGTGAAGCCAAAGGCATGACCGTCCATATTATGGGTAAAGAATACATGGTCTCCTGTACCGAAGAAGAGCGCAGCGCCTTGCAGGCCTCCGCCGATTATCTGGATAAAAAAATGCGTGAAATTCGCGATGGTGGCAAAGTGCTTGGTACTGATCGCATTGCGGTCATGGCGGCGCTCAATATCACATACGAACTACTGGAAAATTCTGACGGTTCAAATAAAGAAGCTCCGCAAAAATCAACGAAAACGACTGAGCGCATTCGTAACCTTCAAATTCGCATCGAAGAAGCGCTGTATCGCAGCCGCCAACTGGAAATCTAGTTAGCCCCACAAATTCAATAAGAAAAATGCACTCGAATCAGGCCTGACAAAACCAGGCAGAGAGAGTATTCTAGAAATCACGGGATGACCCCTGCTGTATGTAAAGTCCTTATGGGACTTTCCATCACAAGTTGGTGCGATCCGGGCTTCTATAACGCACTTGAGCCTTAATTTGTACCCCTGGGTCTAAACTTGTTACTGCAACCGAGCAACTACACGTCCGGTCTTTGTACCAGACGCATGCGTAGTTCAAAAGTTCTGTAACGATATGCGGACCCACACTTGAACTTTTGGTTCAGGTAATAGAACCCGGAACGGTGCGAGTGGAGGTCATCCCACTATTAAACACAACATAGCCTATGACTGATCAATCACGCTCTCAACTTCGTCAACAATTACGAGCCGCAAGACACCGACTTAGTCACCAGCAACGTCAACATGCGGCCGAACAACTTGTCCAACAACTCCGAGATTCAAGGCTATTTCAACGCAGCCAGCACATTGCCGTATATCTGCCTAATGACGGTGAAATTGATCTATCACCGCTTATTGAATATGCATGGCAGCAAGGCAAACATTGTTATTTACCTATCGTAGCTCATCGTCATACACATCGTTTATGGTTTGTGCCTTATACACATGAAACGCCGCTATATATAAATCGATATGGCATTGCCGAGCCACAACATCACAATCGTGCTCGAGCCTTTCCCTTGCGACGACTTGATCTTGTCTTACTACCACTGGTCGGGTTTGATACTAAAGGTAACCGACTCGGCATGGGTGGAGGTTACTATGATCGCAGCTTTGCCTTTTTGCATCGACATCACCATTGGTGCAAACCTCGTTTAATGGGTGCCGCCTATGACTTTCAGCAACAACCGCAACTGGATGCACAACCCTGGGATATACCACTAAATGCGATTGTCACCGAATCAAAACTATATCGAGTCGATTAAATACCAATAAAATTCCTCTCAAGACCAGATATGAACTATTGGCTAATGAAATCAGAGCCCGATGCCTTTAGCATCGATGACTTGGCTAAAAAACCCGGAAAGACTGAGCACTGGGATGGTGTCCGCAATTATCAAGCGAGAAACATGCTGCGCGATCAAATGAAAAAAGGGGATCTCATCTTCTTTTATCACTCCAGTTGTAAAGAACCCGGTATTGTTGGTATCACAAAGGTGGTTACCGAGGCCTATCCAGACTTTACTGCCATTGATAGCAAGAATGTGCACTATGATCCTAAAAGCGATCCCGAAAATCCTCGTTGGTACATGGTTGATATCGTGTTGGTGCGCAAACTCAAACGCAGCATTGGCTTAAAAGAACTTAAACAATACAAATCTTTATCGGATATGCCGTTATTACAACGTGGTAACCGCTGATCAGTGATGCCAATAAGCAAAAAACATTGGAACTTCATTCTTAAACAGGAAAATAAGCCACAACATTCAATTTCATCATGATTTTTTAGCCTGCATAGCACTCATAACGAAATATATAGTCTTAAAAACCGTTTATTCTGTTGCAAACTGCAATTTTTCTTATCGTTTTATAAAATATTTTTTAGTTTTACGCTTTTTTCACACCTCAACGCATAATTTTTTCGCTATTGGCACTTCTTACACCGGGATTTTTATAGTTTTTTTCCAAAATTTTACGTAAAAAGATATAAATAAGTCCCTTAAACGCAAATTTTTTAAAGTTAATACGTTTTCAGGACGATAAATAGCATCAGTAGCGCTTGTTAGTGCGAATAATTACGACTTGGACGCGATTTTTTTAAATAACGTTGTTAAGAATGGAATTTTATAAATTTTTACAGGGAAGACTCTTCATTCAGCATAAAATCATCCCTCGGTTCTTTAAAATTTATAAATTTTTTGTTTAAACAGAAAGTTTTTTGCGTAAAAACTCTTTTTAAATTCATTCAGTCGAAATTTTTAACAAAACAAGAGGTAGTAAGATGATTTTAAACGCACTTACTAGCATTTTATTGTAAGTTAGCTATACTCGCGTTGTTAACTCAGTGTTCAACTTCCCAGAGGGATGTAAAAATGGCAGCAAAGAAAAAAGGAAAGAAGAAGTCAGGTGCAAAAAAACGCACTGCGAAGAAAAAGACAGCTACTAAGAAAAAGGTAGCTAAGAAAAAGGCTAAGAAGAAAGTAGCTAAGAAAAAAGCCAAGAAAAAAGCGAAAAAGAAAGTAGCTAAGAAAAAAGCCAAGAAAAAAGCGAAAAAGAAAGTAGCTAAGAAAAAAGCCAAGAAAAAGGCGAAAAAGAAAGTAGCCAAGAAGAAGGCTAAGAAAAAAGCGAAAAAGAAAGCTAAGAAAAAGGCCGGTAAGAAAAAAGCAGCGAAAAAGAAAACTGCTAAGAAAAAGGCCACACGTCGCCGTAAATAAGCGATGACTTAGGGTTCATACCCGAAAAAGCCCGCAGATGCGGGCTTTTTTTATGTCTGAAGCACTCTAATTGGACTAATTACCAAGAAATAATTGATAAGCAGGATTATCCGTCTCTTCCCAGTAAGGATAAGCGATTTCATTTAAAAATACCTGCAGAGCCTCATTTTCCTTTACCGGCACCTGCATCCCAACGAGCACCCGACCATAGTCTGCGCCGTGATTTCGATAGTGGAACAAACTAATATTCCATTGCTGCCCCATGTTATCCAGAAAACGTAACAACGCCCCTGGACGCTCTGGAAATTGAAAGCGAAACAAACGTTCTGTACCCATATTTTGTGCCCGACCACCAACCATATACCGAATATGAATTTTGGCCATTTCATTATCCGTCATATCAATTACGGTATAGCCTTTTTCACTTAAGCGTTGCAGCAGATCCTTTTTCTCTGCCTCGCTCTCATGAGTCTGAATACCCACGAAGATGTGTGCAGCGCTATCATCTGCATAGCGGTAATTAAACTCAGTAATCCCGCGCCGTCCGATAATATGGCAAAATTCTTTAAAACTGCCTGGTCGTTCCGGGATTGTCACGGCAAATAAAGCTTCACGTTGCTCACCCAATTCGGCCCGTTCCGCCACATGCCGCAAACGATCAAAGTTCATGTTCGCACCACTATTGATCGCGATCAGGGATTTATTGGTGATCGATTCCCGCTGTACATACTTTTTAATACCGGCAACTGCAAGTGCGCCGGCAGGTTCGACAATGGAACGGGTTTCATCAAAAATATCCTTAATGGCGGCACAAAGCTCATCTGTACTCACCAGCAGTATTTCATCAACGGTTTTCTGCGCAATCCGAAATGTTTCCTCGCCGACCTGACGAACAGCAACACCATCGGCAAATATCCCCACCTGATCCAGCACAACACGCTCATTTGCTTTGAGCGCATCATGCATACAGGGTGCGTCATCCGGTTCTACTCCAATAATTTTGATCTGAGGATGAAGCTTCTTAAGATAAGCAGACATGCCAGCAATAAGGCCGCCACCGCCAACAGGAATAAAAATAGCCTCGATCTGATCGCCAAAATCATCAATGATTTCTTTCGCAATAGTCCCCTGGCCAGCGATAACATCAGGATCATCATAGGGATGGATATACGTCAGCCCACGTTCAGCCACAATCTTCATTGATCGTTCATAGGCATCATCATAGGTATTACCATGCAAAACGACTTCGACACCCCAGGAGACTACGGCCTCAACTTTAATGCGAGGTGTGGTCTTGGGCATGACGATAACCGCTTTTAAACCCAGCTTGTGTGCCGACATCGCAACACCTTGGGCATGATTTCCGGCCGATGCCGCAATAATACCTTTTGCTTGTTGCTCTACACTCAAATGAGCAATCTTGTTATAAGCTCCTCGCAGCTTGAAGGAAAACACCGATTGCAGATCTTCACGTTTTAGCCAGATGTCATTCGACAGTCGTTGACTCAGGCGTTTAGCCCTCTCCAAGGCTGTCTTTTCGGCCAACTCATAAACTCTAGCCTGCAAAATTCGTTCGACGTAATCATCTAACATGTTGTATTTCACTCGTTTCAACTGGATACCAGACGGCAAGGCCTAATATAATGCTAGTTTCCCGGCGCAACAATGCACTGGCAGCAAATAACGAAAATATCGAGGCATGTTATGGCACTATCACAGGATGAAATGAAACAGGAAGTCGCAAAGGCGGCGATCGAATATGTTGAAGCTGGCACCATTATTGGTGTGGGCACGGGATCAACAGCCAATTGTTTTATTGATGAACTGGCCAAGATCAAAGGCAAAATTGAAGGCACCGTCGCCAGTTCCGTTGCCAGCGCCGATCGACTCAAAGGCCATGGCATTCCGGTATTTGAACTCAACGATGTCAATGGTATGTCGGTTTATGTCGATGGTGCAGACGAATCCACTCATCACCTGCATCTTGTAAAAGGTGGTGGTGGTGCTCTGACCCGTGAAAAAATCGTCGCGGCTGCCAGTGCAAAGTTTGTCTGTATCGCCGATGAAAGCAAGCTAGTCGATCGTCTGGGTAAGTTTCCACTGCCTGTCGAGGTCATCCCGATGGCACGTAGTCTGGTGGCACGAGAAATTATTAAGCAGATTGGAGGTCAACCTGTATTGCGTGAAGGCTTTACCACCGATAATGGCAACATCATTCTGGATATTCATGAGCTTGATATTCTTGACCCTGTAGAAGTTGAAACCAGGCTCAATATGATCACGGGTGTCGTCACCAATGGCCTGTTTGCCAAACGGCCTGCTGATGTGTTGTTGCTGGGGACACAGAGCGGCGTGAAGACAATGAGTTAAAAAACAGGCTCGAGGTTCGAGGATGTTGCGCTAGCAAACATGAGGCTATAAATATAATTTTGGCTCTGCTTTCCCTCATCCCTCGACACTCATCCCTTGTCACTATCGGTTAACCACATGACGCGTATTCTTATCACCATTGGTATCATCCTGATTATCATCGGCCTGGCCTGGCCCCTGATTCAAAAATTGGGATTAGGACGTTTACCCGGTGACATTATTATCGAGAAAGAAAATTTTCGTTTTTATCTGCCGATTACCAGTGCCATCATTGTTAGCGTAGTCTTTTCGGTGATTCTCTGGTTGCTGCGGCGTTAGATTGGTAAGAACATTGTTCTCAGTGCAATAATCCAGAAATAATCTCGCGGTCAAAGACCGCTCCTACAAACTATTTTTCCACGTAGGGTATACACATCTTTTTGTGCATACCGACAAGACCCCGCTATTACACATATTCTCGGGAGTTATAAAGGTAATACTTACCCTGCAAGGCTTATCTCGCGGTCATAGCCCGCTCCTACTATCTTTTCATAACAGGCTACGGGTACAAACCGTGTTAAAGTCAAACACTGCTTCTAAAACATTATTCATTCCATAAAAAAACCCCGGCAAAAGCCGGGGTTCAATCATCAATCAACTAAAAATAATTATTAGAAGATGTGTGTCACCTGGATAGCGTAGCGACTGTCGACACCCACTAACTGAGCCTGTACATTTGGAGTGTCTGATTCAAAATCACGCGCCGAATATTCCATATTCACACGTGTCTTTTTGTTGAAATGATACTGCGCACCAACAGTGGTAGTGTCATAACGGGATTCATCGTTAGCTGCCGATGTTCCATGACTCTCACCGCGGGTGTATGAATCATAGCGTATATCCAGCTCCCAGTTTGAACCCGGAATGTAGTAGCCGAAGTCAACATAATACCCATCGGCTTCTTCATTATTATATGGACCATGGGTATTGTCTGGCCGATGCTGGCCCTGGAAGATCATACCTTCACCGGTTAAATATTCTGCACTGACACGGAATGGTTTTTTCAGATATTTCACACCTACACCCGAGCGCGTACGATCAAATTCCTGGCTCGTGTTAAACACGTTTGTACGCTTACCATCTTGAGTCCAGGCAAACATCTTTAAGCCTTCACGACGTGGACCTTTACCACCATAGACTTTTTCTGATGACCAGTAGAAGTAGGTATCTTTATTATCATCATTATCTGAATAATTCAGACCATTACCATTACCATACATAACAGCATAACTATGTTCCCAGTCATTACTCTTAAAGGTATCAAAGATCTGGACACCCACGTCACGAAAAGCGCCTACAGACTTCGCATATGCATTCATACTGGCATTGGGTGTTGGATCCGGTGCATCAAAAGCATCACTTGCACTAGGATGACGTTCAAGCATCAACTGATTGCCTACTGAGGTGAAGTTAATGTAATCAAACACATGGATCGCCTGCAGGCCTTCTTCAAAACCAGGGGTTTTGAACAAACCAAGGCGAACACGTGCACCTTTAATATGATTCAGGGTAATACTGGCATCTGTCAGGATTTTCCCATCAGAACCCGAGGTAATACCATTGTTCCCCAATTCAGCCAATAGAAAATAGTTCACCTTATTATCGAGAGGTAGCCCGGTACCACGCACACCGATACGCGCACGATTGACGTTAAAAGCCTCTTGCGAATCCAAATTTGGCCCTATGAGCTTAGGTGGTACATAACCTCCTGCCCCATTCGCATCACTATTATCTTTCTGATATTGCGCCTGAATAAAACCCCAAAGCTTGGCGCGCACCGCCGTGTCTGGTGCTTCGGTTCCTTGTAACATCAACCAGTTGGCAGCCTGTGCCTGCATGGTAACTCCACCCAGCATGGCGCTACACGCCGCTACCAGAGCAACTTTCTTAAACATTTTCATGGTAATTTCTCCCCAAACTTAAATTATTAGTTTTGGATATTGTTAAAGCTTATGGTTTAACCAGAATATAGCCCTGCTTCACCAGATCAATAATACGAACAACACCCGCATCAACAACTGTTGCATTGCTATTTAGAACTGGATCGTGGCCCAGTACTTTATTCATACCTTTCACAGTATTAGCACAAGCCGCAAAACGTACGCCCTTACCCGTCAGCCCCTTGATACGACCCTTGTTAGCATTCTCTGCAAATAGCAAACGCAGACCTGGACCAAAGGCAACAATTTCAACATCAACCAAATCCTGTCCATAGTGTTTTACTATATTATTAGCAACGTTTAAGACCAGCGTTTGTTTAAACGGATTTGGATCGCTTATTTGTAGAACGATTTTAACATCGGCCATAGACTTGTCAGCGGCTATTGCTGTACTGGTCATACCGACCAGTGCCAAGCCCATAGCAGCTAACCATGTCAGCACACGAATGGATTTCATTTTCATTTGGATTTCTCCCCCGATTATTGGTTTCTATTAATAGACACCAACTTCTTTTGAGTTGGTACAGGGTAGACGCAATCAGCTTTTATTTTATTCCATTACTTTAAGAAAATTTTTATATGGGCCAATTAGTTAGTAATTAATAAAATGCTTATATTAAGATTATATTGCTAATTGAATGGAATATTTTTCAGTCTACTTACGTCCAGTAGGTATAATGAATAACTGAAATATCGTTTAAATAAAGATGAGATAAAAATGAATCCGTTAAAGCTGTACTGTTTAAATAAAGAATTTAAACACCAATTAACCAACAGTCGCGCACGACTTTTTCGCGTGGCCTTCTCCTGGTCTCATCAATCTGATGTTGCTGATGATCTTGTACAGGAGACCATGGCGAAAGCAATTAAATACGCCAGGCAATTACGCGATAAAAATGCGATGGAAAGTTGGTTATTTGGCATTATGGCGAATTGTTGGCGTGATTATTTACGCAAGCAAAAACCCATGGATGATATAGATGATGATCTGCTTAGTCACAATGACACACCAGAGCAACATTATGAACGTCAGGACATTGTAGATCTCATACAAAACACAATGTCTGAATTACCCATTGGTCAACGTCAGGTTCTAAGTCTTGTAGAACTGGAAGGCTTTTCTTACTCAGAGGTTGCAGAAATTTTGTCTATACCCGTCGGCACGGTGATGAGCCGTTTATCACGCGCACGCAAACAGATGGCAGAAAAACTTTTAACTCAAGCACAAGCAAAAGATCATATTAAAACACTAAGGAGAGTTGTATGAACGACAACACGTCGTTTTCTGATGAAATGCTCAACGCCTATCTTGATGGCGAGCTGGAAGCTGATGAGCGTGCACAGGTACTGCAGGCATTACGCCAGGATGAAGATCTAAGTCGTCGTGTATGTGAGTTACAAAAAATACACAATATGGTGCAGCTGGCATATCAAAATACTGCTCTACCTGAAGGTTACGAAACTGCAAACGCTTCATCTCCAGGCAAACGGAATTTTGCTATCGCTGCTAGTGTTTTTCTGGTGTTAGGCGCTTTCTTTTCCGGCTGGATAGCGCATAACTTCAATCAGGCCCAAACCTTAATCGAACTTGCACAGGAAGTTAGAAACAATCAACCAATAGCGGCAGATGATCACTGGCGTTTGGTGCTACACCTCAGTACGGATGATAAATATCGGATGAATGTCGCGTTAAATGAAATTGACCGTCTGCTTGCCGATAGCAAGCGTACTCAACAGAAGGTGAATGTTGAAATTCTTGCCAATGGCAAAGGTATGAACATGTTGCGTGCTGATACGTCAGCTTATGCTGGGCGTATTAAATCGCTACAAGAGAAATACGATAATTTATTATTTCAGGCTTGCGGTAATACCATTGCACGCATGAAAAAGGAGCATGGCCTGGATATTCAACTTTTACCCAATACTCAGATTGTGCCTTCAGCACTGGGACAAAGAATTAAACGTCAAAAAGAAGGCTGGACATACATCCATATATAAAAAAATATCATCGCGGTCAAAGACCACTCCTACCATAAAGACAAACCCGTAGGAGCGTCGTCCCCAACGCGATACACTCTACAAACACATGGAGGTGTTTGGAATGTCTACTAAACCGAAAGGAAATCGGTTGCGCGCAGGTCGTTTTTCTGAAACTAACCAGGTCTATTTAATCACTACCGTTGTTAATCACAGAAGACCGGTGTTTAAAAACCTTTTGCCGGGTCGTTTCCTTGTGAAGACATTACGCTCAACGCAATCATATGCAACAACGTTAGCTTATGTCATCATGCCTGATCATCTTCATTGGTTAATGCAATTAACTGATAAAAGTGAGCTCAGTAAGGTTGTTGCCTATGTGAAATCAAACAGCGCTCGCCGCATCAACCAACATTTAAATCAATCGGGGAAATTCTGGCAATCTGGATTTCATGATCACGCCTTAAGGCAAGAAGAAGATATACTGCCTGTTGCTCGATATTTATTAGCAAATCCACTACGGGCAGGCATTGTTGATAATATAGGCGAATATCCCTTGTGGGATGCCATATGGTTATAACCATCGCGGTCAAAGACCGCTCCTACAATAAAAACACAAACCCGTAGGAGCGTCGTCCCCAGCGCGACTCAATCGGCCATTTTATCGCGGTCAAAGACCGCTCCTACAAAAAGACACAAATTCATAGGAGCGTCGTCCTCGGCGCGATTCACTCGGCCATTTTATCACGGTCACAAACCGCGCTCCTACAAAAATGTACAAACCCGTAGGAGCGTCGTCCTCGGCGCGATTCACTCGGCCATTTTATCGCGGTCACAAACCGCGCTCCTACAAAAAGACACAAACCCGTAGGAGCATCGTCCCCGGCGCGATTCACTCGGCCATTTTATCGCGGTCATAAACCGCTCCTACGATAAAAATACAAACCTGTAGGAGCGCCGTCCCCAGCGCGATTAACTCGGCCATTTTATCGCGGTCATAAACCGCTCCTACGATAAAACACACCCCCCACAACCCCGTAGAAGCGTCGTCCCCGGCGCGATTATTACAATAACACCCGCTCTATCCCACCTTGCGAGACTTGCTCAATAAATTCTGTCTGCCATTGCTCCCCCAGATGATATTTCGCGAGTTCAACAACAATATAGTCAGTCGTGGCACCAGTATCCTTGGCGTAACGTGACAAACCCTGCTGGCAGGAAGGACAAGAAGTCAGGATCTTCACTTCAGCTTGTTCATCTGAATTCTGTTCACGTAACCTGGTAATACCATCTTGCAACTCATTTAATTTGCGAAAACGTAACTGATTTGAGATATCCGGGCGTGATATGGCCAAGGTGCCAGCCTCACCGCAACATCGATCTGATAACATCACTTCCTGACTCATTAATGTCGAAGCCACTTTAATTGGGTTATGCGTCTTCATTGGTGTATGACAGGGATCATGATAAAGATATTGCGTACCTGTCACCTGATCCAGCTTAACGCCTTTCTCCATCAGATATTCGTGTATATCCAGTAGACGACAACCAGGAAAGATCTTTTCGAACTGGTATTGAAGTAGTTGATCCATACAAGTGCCACAGGAAACGATAACTGTTTTTATATCAAGATAGTTCAGAGTATTGGCGACACGATGCATCAACACCTGATTATCGACAGCGATTTGTTTTCCCTTGGCAGTATCACCACCAGCCGTCTGCGGATAACCACAACATAAATAACCCGGTGGCAAAACGGTTTGCACACCTGTGTCATATAGCATGGCAAGTGTTGCCAGTCCTACCTGACTAAACAAACGCTCTGAACCACAGCCTGGAAAGTAAAATACCGCTTCACTGTCAGAATTATCAATTTCCGGTTTACGCACGATGGGCACCATACCTGACTCTTCGGCATTCAGAAGCTGACGCATGGTCTGCCACGGCATGTGTCCTGGCATTTCACTCTTAAAAAAGTTCACGACCTGTTCCTGTACTCGTGGCTTGCCTGTTGTGGAGATGGGTTGTGACTTCGGTTTAGGCATTACAAGTTTAAATAACTTACTCATCCAACGCTGTGCAGGATATCCCAGACCAATCATACTGTGATGCAGTAACTTCACCCACATTGGTTCCGTGCTATTGAGAAACATCATCGACAATCGTGTACCAATATTGTTACGTTTTTTATTCTTTGCCTTTAACAAGCTGCGCATACTGACCGAGACATCACCGAAGTCGATATTCACCGGGCAAGGATTAAAACACTTGTGACAAACAGTACAATGATCAGCAACATCATTCATTTCATCAAAATGACGTATGGATATGCCGCGGCGTGTCTGCTCTTCATATAGAAAGGCCTCTATAATCAAGCCCGTGGCTAAAATCTTATTACGTGGTGAATACAACAAGTTAGCGCGGGGGATATGTGTATTACATTCCGGCTTACATTTACCACAGCGTAAACAGTCTTTAATGGCCGTATTTAATTGCCCAAGATCACTGGCCTCGAGGATCAATGCTTCCTGTTCGACCAGTCTTAGTGAAGGCGTATAGGCATTTCTCAGATCACTGTTCGCCTGTAATTTTCCAGGGTTAAATGTTTCTTTTGGATCAACCTTTTTCTTATACGCCGTAAACGTATCGATTATTTCTTTATCCAGAAACGATAATTTGGTCAAACCTATACCATGCTCTCCGGAGATGACACCGCCCAGTGATTCTGCCAGTGCCATAATACGTTCGACGACCCGCTCGGCCTGTTGCATCATGGCATAGTCATTAGAATTGACCGGGATATTGGTGTGCACATTGCCATCACCCGCATGCATATGGGTCGCAACGAATAGACGACTGGAACGACGCTGCGTATGCAGACTATCTAACTTATTACGCACCGCTTCTAAATCATGTCCTGAAAAAATTGCCTTCAGAGGATGTTCGACATTTTTACGATACGAAACATTCAAGCTGTGATGTTGCAGCAAGGTAAAGATGGAATCATCCTGATCTAAATCGACATCTCGATTCAAGCCAAACATCAGGCGCAAGCCTTTTGCCGGTTTATCCATTTCATCAAGAATTTGTTGCCAATGCGTTGCAACTTCCTCTACCAGTTCCAGCGCTTCTTTAATTTTGTTCTGCCAGATTGCTTCACTTTCGGCATCTGTTTCCAACGGTGCCTGTCCTGCAATAACGGGGTGCAACTCTGGAACTTCACCCGATAAATAATCTTTCACTGTCGTTAACATGGACAGCTTATTTTTTATCGACAGCTCAATGTTAATCCGTTCGATACCATCGTTATATTCCGCCAGCTTACCCAGTGGAATAACCACATCTTCATTTATCTTAAAGGCATTGGTATGTGCAGCAATGGCAGCAGTGCGTGCACGATCTGCCCAGAAGCGTTTTCGCGCTTTACGACTAACGGCAATAAAACCCTCGCCATCTCTTGCGTTCGACATTCTGACAACATCTGAGGCAACTTGTGCGACACTATCTTCGTCTTCACCCGCAACATCAATTAACAGGACCATTTTCGGTCGGCCGCGACTGGACGCCTTGGTCGTATAATTCACGGCTTTGACATAGCGCTCGTCCAGGTGTTCCATCCCAACCAGCACAACATCTTCTTTCGCGTCGATATAATCTTTAGTTTCAACAATAGCCGATACGGCTCGGCGCATATCATTACCGAAAAATTCAAGGCAAACAGTACGAATAACACCTGGCATGCGATGCAAAACAAACACCGCTGAAGTGATCATGCCGTCACAACCTTCTTTTTGAACACCCGGCAGACCACCGAGAAATTTATTCGTCACATCCTTACCAAGCCCCTGCTTGCGTAAAGACTGACCCGGCATTTGTAACAATTCAGGCTGACCTGTGATCGTCTTACCATCAATCGCATAGCGGGTTAGACGAAAGCTAACTTGTTCCTGCTCATGAATCTTGCCAAGGTTGTGATTGAGGCGTTCCACTTCAAGCCATTGGCCATCCGGCATCACCATACGCCAGGAAACCAGATTATCCAGCGTAGTGCCCCAGAGTACTGCCTTTTTACCACCGGCATTCATCGCAATATTGCCGCCAATACAAGAGGCATCCTGTGAAGTGGGATCGACCGCAAACATAAAGCCATGTTGCTCGGCACGATCAGAAACACGCCTTGTCACCACACCAGCTCCAGTCGCTATGGTGGCAACATCTTTAATGGCTGGCCAAGCTTCGGTCACCGGTAAATCCTGTTGTATCACCTCACCCAGGTCTTCCAGTTTTTCAGTATTAATGACAACACTATTCGCCTGCAGCGGAACCGCGCCACCGGTATAACCCGTACCACCGCCGCGAGGAATAATCGCAAGACCAAGTTCGATACAAGCCTGTACTACCGTCTGGACCTCAGCCTCGGTATCCGGGTTAATCACCACCAACGGATACTCAACACGCCAGTCAGAGGCATCGGTGACGTGCGAAACCCGCGCTAGCCCATCGAAGGCAATATTGTCTTTACGAGTGACTTTGCTGATTTTTTTTAGTACACGTTGACGTAACAAAGCCTGCTCAGGAAACCAGGCCTCAAAATCATGCACCGCTTGTCGTGCTGCATTTGCCAGTAACAAGGCTTGAGGGTTTGCCTCTGCACGGGCCTCGATCTGATCCAGTCGATGGTGCATAGCATGACTCAAAGAGCCAAGACGTTTGGGATTTTCCAGCAGGTCATTCTGGATAAAAGGGTTACGCGTTACGACCCAGAGGTCGCCCAGCACTTCAAACAACATCCTCGCCGAACGCCCCGTTACCCTTTCATCACGCAAGGTATTAAGTGTTTGCCACATGTCTTCACCGAGAAAACGGATCACGATTTCACGATCGGAAAAAGACGTGTAGTTATAAGGGATTTCGCGAATGCGACTGGTCAATGTGAAAGGCCTTATCAAGCAGATTAGAAGCCGTTATTTTAGCAGTTGCTGATGGATAAATCGCGGTACATTAATCGTGGCAGGGGTGCCACTCCTACCGGAGGTGTGGGGGTTTGATTCGGGTAGGAGCGCCGCCCCCGGCGCGATACACTATAGCCAGCACATGGAGGTGTTGATATGAAGAATAAACCAAAAGGCCATCGGCTACGCACAGGCCGTGTCTCCGAACCCAACCGTATTTATCTAATCACAACCGTGACTCATCAACGCCAGCCAATCTTCCACGACATTAATTTAGGACGTTTGTTGGTACACACATTACGTTCTAAACAGATGAATGCCTCTACCCTGACCTATGTCATTATGCCGGACCATTTGCATTGGTTAATGAAATTAAATAGCACTATTTCTCTCAGAAAAACCGTTGCTAACATTAAATCAATCCGCGCTCATCGTATCAATCAACAACTAAATCAGTACAAACCATTGTGGCAGGCAGGCTTCCATGATCATGCCCTGCGTAAAGAAGAAGATATAAGAACAATAGCAATATATGTTATTGCTAATCCCATCCGAGCAGGCCTTGTTGATCACATAGGTGCTTATCCTCTATGGGATACTGCGTGGCTATAATCGCGCCGGAGGGTGGTGCGCCTGCCCATAACAAAATCACACCCCCGCTTCGGCACAGCCATCATTATTTTGAGTTTGCCTTGCTTGTCCATGTCCACGCCTGAAATACCTTGCGTTGTTCCTCGTCTGCCATTTTCCACCAGAATTTCAACTGTTCCAACGCATCCTGCGGCGGGGTGCTCTGCTCAGTCGGTAATGCCGGGGCGGCATCCTGTTTTGCAAGCGCCGCTGCTGTGGCGGGAGGTATAGCGGTGGTTGCCACAGCTTGCTGTGCCGGAAGCATGTCAGACCCTGCTTGTCCCTCTACCGAACCGGTGACAACCTGCCGGATTGCACGATTAAAAAGTCCACCATATGCGGCTCTGTCAACCGCTTTATAAGTTTGGCCAGTTTCCTGCAATTCAACCCATATATTAATATCACTGTCCTGCATACCAGAATCAGCACCCACCAAATCTTCCGGGCCATTGTGTTTAAATACATAGCGACTACCGGCTATTGTGCTGAGTTTGAAATTAAACACATCAGACACTTTCAATCCACCTGCGGTAGGATCACCCCAATATTCCTCGTAAAACACTCTAAACTCGTGATCGCCGGGTAATACTTCAATCTCATATTGGCCACCGGGAACGTATGGCGTTTTTAGGCTTTTACCGTCAACCGCCAGCACATCCAGCTCATAGGGAACCAAAATCTTTGCGATTTCACTATCCGGTCTTTTGTCTCCCTCATACATGCGCACAGGGCCATTGGTGCTGACACACGCCGATAAAAAGATAGCGTAAACAATAAGGCCGATATAGTGGTAGCGGCATAGAAATATTTTTGCAGTTGTCATCAACATTCCTCGACTTAGATAAGCCTTCAGTTGCGCGTGTGAATAAAGATAAAGCCAAATCAGCACGACTTCACTACGTTAGTCGATTTAACCCTGTAGCAAGGTCGGGTTGCAAGCCGATATTAAAAAAACATGCCCCGTAGCAGCGCCGCCCCCGGCGCAATTGGATTTTTTATACAGGCAATAAAAAACGGGACCCGAAGGTCCCGTTTAATTATTTCTAATAACGTTATTATTATTAGATATCTACACGAACACCAAAAGAAATTTGGTCTGTGTCAGAGTTTGCAGCATCGAAGTCAACAGTCTGGTAACCAGCAAAAACGCGGGTCTTCTTGTTGAACTTATGGATATAACCAACAGTCATCATATCGTGGTCATTAGCACCAGTTGCATCAAACGTGGCGTACTGAGCATTCAACATGCCTTTGCCCATTTTCAGCTGGTAACCTAGCCAGATGTACTCTCTGTCACCGCCATTACCGGTATCATTATCTTCATACTGACCTAAGACAGTGTGAGCCCCAAACTTCATCTTACCAAATAATTTCATGTTTTCCTGGCTACCAGCAGAAACAGAATTACCTTCATCATACATTGCAATACCTGCTTCCCACTTCTTGTTACCAAAAGTTAGAGCGGCAGACATTTCACCATCGTCACCATTGCCATCAGCATCACGGTCAGTATCATCCAGGCTATATGTTACAGCAAGTTTGGCCATACCAAACTTATTGGAATAAGCAAAACCGTTGTTCAGGAAAGCATTGTGTCCATCTGCACCACCTTCCATACCAACACCACGTGCTTCCAACTGAGTGGTGACAAATGGGTCATACTTAACACCACCAGCATATTTGTAAGCAGAGCGGATAGTACCCAGAGCGATTTTACCAAAACCACCCTTCAGGCCAGCATTGATTTCACGTACCCGGAAAGCAGCTCGTGCATTACCGTTGCTGTTGTTACCAAACTCAGCATCATTAGCTCCACCCTCGAAATCAAACTCTGCAACAGCAAAAGATTTCAAGCCACCACCAAGATCATGACCGCCTTTTACACCAAAACGACCACGTTGATTATCAGTAACACGAGTAGTGCTATCTGAACCGTCAACATCTGTATCTGTTACTTCAAACTGAACGTGCGCATAAGTTGTAATTTCAGCCTGTGCAGCAATTGGTGCAGCCATTCCTGCAGCAACTGCTAAAGCAATTAGTTTCTTATTCATGTGTAACTCCTAAATTATTATATGAGTTGAGCCTAAACTCCGAGAGCATTTATACCCCCGTAGTGATATAGACGCAACCGTTATTTGGAAAAAAAACAACATTTTTTACTGTTGTTGTTTTTAGGCAACATATTCTATCAGTCTGACTTAACTAGCTGATAGAACAAGAGAGATTTAGAATATCAGACTACGCTTATTTTCTTTTGAACCTGGTCACAAAATAGACTGATGTTTTTTTACAACAATTTAAACAACAGGGACAAGGGTCGAGGACATGAAGAGTTTATTCAGAATATGGAAAGTGAGGAAAAACTAGCTGTAGATGTCACTATGTCGAGTCGCTTATGCATTATGATGTTTTATCATTCGTATCTTTACGAACAGTGGCAAACTGCTCCTGTAAACTGGGCAAAGCCGTTTTCACAGTATCCCAGACTACATCAAGATTGATGTCGAAATAACCGTGGGCAATGCGATTACGCATACCACGCATATTACGCCACGGGACTTTTGGATGTTGTTCGGCGAATCCAGCGTACCGTTCCATTACTTTAGTTGCTGCCTCACCGATGATAATAAGGCTCATGATAACGGCTTGCTGAGTACGTTTATCAGCCAGAAATTCATCTTTCCCCAGTCCCTCGACAAACCCACAGGCATCACGGGCCGCTTGTTGAATGTGATCAAGGTAGTCGGCAAGACGATTCTCGTTCATACGGGACGCGCTTCACCAAGCACATGATTGCGTATTTTTGCCGGTAGGTCACTTGGCGTCATCAGATCCACCGGAACACCAAGCAAATCCTCCAACTCGACTTGCAGTCCCCCAAGATCGAATAGCGTCGCACCGGGCAACGCATCCACCAGCAGATCGAGATCACTACCGTTCTTGTCAGTGCCATTGAGTACTGAACCAAAAACGCGGGGATTCGCCGCACGAAAACGGCTCACCACCGCCCGTATGGCGACGCGTTCTTGTTCAAAGGCAATAGATGGCTTCATAACATTACCAAGGCTAAATAATTTTTATAATAGCTTGAGATAAGAAATGAAGCCACAAGTCTTGATTGAATTGCATCAGTAATACCATAGCCTTCGAAACCCCATCCCTATAATCTATCTGTCACTAAGATGCTAATAACTGCTCTTCGATACAACGACGGCTATATTTAAGATCAAAATACTCACCTGTCGCCTTCATAATAAAAGCATTTATAACACCTGAATCAACTTGATATAGCATCTGATGATTTCGAATAATTTCCATTGCGAGAATCGGAGAGACATTATCCAGAACAACCAAATCTACATCTTTTTTCAATATCGCTTCAATATCGGTTTGGGACTTTGCCAATTTGAAACCGTCTGGTGGTGACTTTTTGTTTAACAACATTGCCAAATCGATATCACTATGTAGATCATCCTGTCCCTTTGCTCTGGAACCATACAGCAACACAGCAGCAGGTTGATACTGCTCCACTAACAAGTCGATTGCTTGTTGAATTTTTTCTTGAGGTAAATAATTATCCATAGAGCAATCATAGTCTAGATTTACTAGTCAAAACAGGAAAGGGTTGAATGTTGAAGAAATGTGTTTCATCCAACAGGTGCCGCATTCTCGGTACGGTTGACGCGAATCTTCTATCGCGGTCATAGACCGCTCCTACGAGGCATATTTTGTTATTTGTAGGAGCGCCGTCCCCGGCGCGATTTACCTGAAATAACTTCGCGGTCACAGACCGCTCCTACGAGGCATATTTTTTTGTAGGTAGGAGCGCCATCCTCGGCGCGATTTACCTGGATACAGCTTCGCGGCCATAGACCGCTCCTACGAGGCATATTTTGTTATTTGTAGGAGCGCCATCCCCGGCGCGATTTACCTGAAATAACTTCGCGGTCACAGACCGCTCCTACGAGACATATTTTGTTATTTGTAGGAGCGCCGTCCCCGGCGCGATTTACCTGAAATAACTTCGCGGCCACAGACCGCTTACGAGGCATATTTTGTTATTTGTAGGAGCGCCGTCCCCGGCGCGATTTACCTGAAATAACTTCGCGGTCACAGACCGCTCCTACGAGGCATACTTTGTTATTTGTAGGAGCGCCGTCCCCGGCGCGATTTGCCAGGATATAACTTCGCGGTCACAGACCGCTCCTAATCATGAAAACTCAATCTAATTATTAAGCAATAAAAAAGCCCCTTCTCGGGGCTTTATTCATTTTGGCTGGCGCGCTAGGGCTCGAACCTAGGACCTACGGTGTCAGAGACCGTCGCTCTGCCAGCTGAGCTACGCGCCAATTAAAAATAGTGACGAGTCACGAGGAATGAGTGGCAAGGTCCTTCTCTTTCTCCTTAAAGTGGCGAATCAGGCCCCAAATCATGGATGAAATTTCTTTGCTCTCTTGCTCCAACGACTTACTTAACTGTGGAGCAATAAATCCAGCTGCACGGCCAATCATTAACTGAGTCCACAGCTCACCACAAGACCCTTTGGCAATTTTTAAAAACTGTATGCGATATCTCAAAGAATCCCGCTCATAACCTTCGGCTATATTAGAAGGTACTGACAGTGCGGAGCGGGTGATCTGATCTTTGAAGCTGTATTCTTTAGAGTTTGAAAGTGCCTTGAATAATTCAACACTTAATCTACAGGCGCGTTTCCAAACATCCAGGTTTTCCAGTGCATCCATGCACCACCTCCTTGTTCTGGAATGAGGTTCCTTTTCCCTGGAACCTCGATACTCGCTACTGCGAGTAAAAAATCATTAACGTTTAGAATACTGAGGTCTTTTACGAGCCTTATGCAGACCCACTTTCTTACGCTCAACTTCACGAGCATCACGAGTCACATAACCTTCCTTACGCAGAACTGGACGCAGAGTCTCGTCATATTTCATCAGCGCACGAGTGATGCCATGACGAATGGCACCGGCCTGGCCTGAGTTACCACCACCGGAAACGATGACGTTTACATCAAAGCTGGTTTCATGGTTAGTCAGCTGTAGTGGCTGACGAACAACCATGCGAGCTGTTTGGCGACCAAAAAACTGGTCCAGCGTGCGGTTGTTAATCTTAATTTCACCAGAACCTTTGGTCAGATAAACGCGAGCTGTTGAGCTTTTGCGACGACCAGTACTATAGAATTGTTCCTGTGCCATGACTTACCCTTAAATTTCTAATGGTTGTGGCTGCTGAGCGGCGTGATCATGCTCATTACCAGCAAATACTTTTAATTTACGAAACATTGCGCGACCCAGTGGATTCTTGGGCAGCATGCCTTTTACAGCTGTTTCAATAATACGCTCTGGTGCTTTGTCGCGCAGTTTGTCCAATGTAATGGACTTGATACCGCCTGGATAACCCGTGTGGTGGTAATAGGTTTTATCAGTCTCTTTACGGCCCGTGACCTTAATCTTGTCGGCATTAACCACGACAATATAGTCACCCGTGTCTACATGGGGGGTGTATACAGGCTTATGCTTGCCACGCAGGCGGCGGGCGATTTCTGTCGCCAAACGGCCCAGAACCTTATCTGTTGCATCAACCACGAACCAATCTCGTTGTACTGTCTGTGGTTTTGCGCTGAACGTCTTCATTACGTATTGCTCCGTTCGCTAATATTATCGCGTGAAAAAAGAGGCGGAATGTTACTGAATACAGTGTAAACATACAAGGGGAAAGGCAAATAAGTACTGAAATATATTCCCGCCAGCCGGATGTCCCTGCCTGTATTTCCTGAATTTCAGGCAAAAAAAAGTGCAGAAAGGGGATTATCTGCACTTGAAATATACCACCATTAAGGAGGATGGAGGAGTCAAAACTGATTACTCATTAAGGGGGTGAGATAATCAGTGAGTTATAATATTAGTATTTTGTAATATACATGTCAACACTTAGCCCGAATCTTTTTAAGCTATATCGGTAACACAGTTAACTTATTGAATTTGCTAGGACAATAACCGCTTTTTGATCATGCGAATAGCGATTGGCAGGGCAATAACCAGATACAGAATGATCACACCAAGATGAAACAAAATGTCTGACACCGCTTGTCCGGTCATTAAAGGCCGCACCAGCGCCACGGCATGACTCAAAGGTAAATAGGCCGATATTTGCTGAATCAGCTCAGGCATTTGCTCCAAAGGGAAAAAGACCCCACTTAACAATAACATAGGGGTAATTACCAGGGTAAAGTAATACAGAAAAAAGTCATACGATTTGGATACTGAGGTGACGACCAATGCCAAAGAGGCAAAACAAGTCCCGAGCAAAAAAGCAATTGGCAACACCCACAAAGCCTGCCAATCGGCCACCAGACCAAGGCCCGCAGCAACCAATAAAATGGCAGCAGCACTTATCAAGCTCTTGGTGCCACCCCAGATGGCCTCGCCCACCACGATATCACCCAAATCCAGAGGTGCGGTAAACATGCCTAACCAGGTATCCTGCACCGCCATGCGAGTATACGCCGAGTAGAGTCCTTCGAAGCTGGCCGTATTCATGGCGCTGGCACAAACCGTCCCCGAGGCCAGAAAAACAACATAGTCCATGCCATTTACCTGACCCACAAAAAAGCCCAACCCATAGCCCAGACCGAATAAATATAAGAGTGGCTCACCAATATTGCCCAACAAGGCTGGCCCTGCCAGCTTGCGCCAAACACGAGCGTTACGTCGCCAGATGGGCAACCATCGCAACCAGATCTGCGTTTGACAGTCTTCCAGACCGCTCATTCGCGTAACTCCCGGCCGGTAATCTTGAGAAATACATCTTCCAGATTGGCAGGCCGATGCAGATACTCCAACCCCTTTTTCGCCATCAACTCCTGTAACAATGGCTGCTCATCTTGCAGATAGAAGATCACGGTTTCCATCAGACGTTCGCAACGAGCGCCCAGATGTTCGCCACGTTCCGTTAACCAGTGTTCAAGTTCAGTCCCATGCACCTCGACAACGTGCGGTTCTACATTGTTATCAATCAATTCTTTGGGGCTGCCACTGGCAATCATGCGTCCCTGATCAACAATCGCAATCTGGTCACAAAGGCGTTGCGCCTCTTCCATATAATGCGTCGTCAGGACGATGGTCATGCCATCGTTTTGTAAATGCCGCAGACGTTGCCAGATGATCTGCCGGGCTTGAGGATCCAGTCCTGTTGTTGGCTCATCAAGGATCAGAATCTTTGGTTGATTAATTAGCGCACGCGCCAAAGTCAGGCGACGCTGCATCCCCCCGGAAAGCGTATCAATGCGTGCATGGCGTTTGCTTTGCAGATTAGCAAATTCGAGCAGGTATTCGATACGGTCTTTTACCTGTGAACGACAGAGACCAAAGTAACTGGCGTAGGTGTATAGGTTCTCCGTGACCGTAAAGTCCGGATCAAGGTTATCCATTTGCGGCACCACACCTAACTGCGCACGCATTTGCCGTGCTTGCAAAGGAATAGAGTATTGCAAGACCTGTAGCTCACCACTGTCAGGTGTGGTCATGCCCAGCAACATACGCAAAGTAGTCGTCTTGCCAGCACCGTTTGGTCCTAGCAAGCCAAAACATTGACCCGCCGGTATGGTGAGATCCAGTTTATTGACGACACATTTTTCGTCATAAGTCTTGGTCAGTTGTTTTGCTTCTATGACATTATTTATTTGCATCGCTATCCTGGGTGATTCCGGCTAATCCATTTTATCGCGGTCACAGACCGCTCCTACGAAGAAAAGGTATTGTATCTCATCCCTTTTCCCTTTCCCTTGTATTCATCTGGTGAATAATATCGCGCAAATCATTCAGACGACCATGAAAGAAGTGCCCGGCGCCTTCCAACCAATGCAATGTTGGCGCACTCTTTTGAATGGCCAACCATGCTCTAACAGCCTCGGGCTCGATAACTTCATCATCACCGCCCTGAATCACACTCCACGGGATCTGAATATGATGAATATCATTCATGTCATACAAGGTCACCGATGGTGCCACTAATAATAACCGTTCCGCATTTACATTTTGATATGCCCGGGCGGCAACATAAGCACCAAAGGAAAACCCGGCCAACCAGATTTCATTACCACCACCTTGTTGGCGAATAAAATCCACAATGATCTTTACATCGTCGGCCTCACCCTTGCCGTGATCAAATTCACCCTGCGATTTTCCAACGCCGCGAAAGTTAAAACGTATTGTAACCAAGCCATTGTCATTAAAGCCCTTGGCCAGTATGTGCACGACCTTGTTCTGTAAACTGCCACCATACAACGGGTGAGGATGACAAATCAGAACGATCGGGCTTTGAGGCTGCAATTGCGTTGGTATATCTGTTTGTAATTGCAAATCACCCGCCGCACCCTGAACAATACGCTCACCAGCAGATAAGGTCATAAAGTAGGCCTAGATTTTCAGCCGTTCAACCGGCTGATTGTTCAGAATATGCGAATCAATTATCTCGTCAATGTCTTCCCTGTCCACGTAGGTGTACCAGGTCTCGTCAGGGTAAACGACGATAACAGGACCTTTAGTGCAGCGCCCCAAACAACCGGCAATATTGATTCGCATCTGAGCTTCACCATGCAGTCCTAATTTTTTTAGGCGTTTTTTCATATAGTCACGATGCATGCGGGCATTATATTGCGCACAACAGGCCTCTCCATCATCCCGTTGGTTACAACAAAAAAATACATGGTGTTGATAATAAGTCATTGCCCTGGCCAAAAATTCTTTACAATAGAGGAACAAATATTCTACCCATTTAATGTAACGGTGTCGCCTTGCTACAAAGCCCTTCCAATCCTGCGTTATTGCAACTTGCTGACCGCTGTGTCAAATGCGGTATGTGTCTGCCCAGTTGTCCCACGTATGGCATTTTTCAAAATGAGGCAGAGTCACCCCGTGGACGGATTTCACTGATTCAGGCCGTCGCCCAACAATCATTAGAGGCAACCCCTTCTTTAAAGAAACATCTGGATCGCTGTCTGGGATGCCGCACTTGCGAAAAACTCTGCCCGGCACAAATGAACTATGGCGAATTACTCGACAGGGCCCGCGCTGACTGGCAGCAAAAACCTTCTTTTGTACTATCCAGATTGCTCGGCTGGGCGGCTTCTAAACAACAACGCAAACATTTACGAACAACCCTGCACTGGCTACGTCGTCTGCGAATATTAAAAGGACTGACAGCACTTAGCCGATTATTTCGTGACGACATTCCTGATCTATCTCAGCAACAAGTCTTTGCTAATACGCAGACTCTCTACCCTTCCAGAACTGAGCCTCGCGGCAAACTGATGTTATTCACCGGATGCACTGGTCCTGACTTTGATGCCGACACACTACATGCCACGATCAAGTTACTCACCCACCTGGGGTATGTGGTTGAACTGCCACAAAAACAAAATTGCTGTGGTGCCATGCACCTGCACAATGGTGATCCAGTAACGGCCATGCAGCTGGCTAGAGAGAATATCGCTGCCTTTGGAAAAACAGATACAAGCGTTTTATATATTGCCAGTGGCTGCGGCGCTCAGTTAAAAGAATACACTGACCTACCCTGGCAAGATGAGAAAGATAAAAATCTGGCCATGGCTCTGGCAAATCGTACTGCCGAAATCACACGGTTTATTAGCCAGCACGAGCTACCCAAAGACCTATCCATAGCTCCACTCAACAAGACGGTTGCTGTCTATACACCCTGTAGCATGCGCAACATTTTGCGGCATGACGATGCCTCCACACAGCTACTCGAAAACATACCCGAAATTAATTTACAGCAATTGCCCAATACCCCTGCCTGTTGTGGCGCGGCCGGGACTTACATGCTGACGCAAGCAAAACTGGCCGGACAAATTCGTCAACCTCACCTTGAGAACATCAAGGCACTAGGAGCGTCGGTACTCACGACGACCAATATTGGCTGTGCCTTACACCTGAAGAACGGTGCCGCGCAACAGGGAATTCCGTTAGACGTCAAACATCCGATCACACTATTGGCTGAGCAATTACGAATAGAGAATAAAACCTGTTAACTCATGCTTTTATAGTAATGATTAGCTAGAATCTAATTTGTAGGAGCGCTCTATGAGCGCGAATATTTCATCGCGGTCTGAGACCGCTCCTACTAAATCATGCCTGGAATAACGGATACGAGAGTTCATAAAATGAATACACGCCACTACAGCCCTGTTGATCAACTTCTTCTCACCGTCGAGAATGGTTTGCGCACCGTCTTCGGTAAACCGGAGATCACAGAGCGTCCTGACCCGGCGACTGACCTTCCTGAAAATGAATTAAGTGATGCCGAACGCGAACTAGCCGGACGACTCATGCGTATTAATCATGCCGGTGAAGTTGCTGCACAGGGTTTATATACAGGCCAGGCCTTGACGGCAAAACTGCCAGAGGTACGCGATAAAATGGAACGTGCCGCTCAGGAAGAGAACGATCACCTGGCATGGTGTGATAAACGCATTAACGAGCTAGGCAGTCATAAGAGTTTTCTGAATCCACTTTGGTATGGTGGCTCTGTTGCTATCGGTGCTATTGCCGGTCTTGTCGGTGACAAATGGAGTCTGGGGTTTGTTGCCGAGACTGAACACCAGGTCGTGCAGCATCTAGAATCACACCTGGGGCAATTATCTGAAAATGATAAAAAGTCTCGCGCGATACTGGAACAAATGAAAGAAGATGAAGGTCAGCATGCGACCCTCGCCTTACATGCAGGTGGTGCGGAATTACCGAAGCCAGTGCAAAAGCTCATGGCGCTGACGTCTAAAATCATGACACGATCCAGCTTTTATCTGTAGGAGCGCCGTCCTCGGCGCGATAAAGTTTAAATTAATCGCGCTCAGGACGGCGCTCCTACAAGTGAAAATTTTTTTAGCTTATTTCTTGCTGGTAATATTCCGACCGTAAAATATTTCCAGCATTTCCCGCTCCAACTGTTTACTGATTTTTTTCTGTATACTGGGTTTTAACTCATTCGCGTCGATATTAAACAGGTAATCATCCAGTTCCATATCCTTCAACATCATCTTGGTATGAAAAATATTTTCCTGGTACACATTCACATCGATCATCTGATATAGCTCTTTTGTATCCCTGGCGATAAAATTTTGAATCGAATCAATTTTGTGATCGATATAATGTTTACGCCCGCGTACATCCCGGGTAAACCCGCGCACACGATAATCCATAGTGACAATATCTGAATCAAAACTATGTAACAGGTAGTTCAATGCCTGTAGTGGTGAAATACGTCCACAAGTCGCCACATCAATATCCGCACGAAAGGTGCTAATGCCATTTACCGGATGACTCTCGGGATAGGTGTGTACGGTGATATGACTTTTATCTAAATGCCCGACGACCGATTCTGGCAAAGGACCCGGTGCCTCTGCGTTGGAAATGAGTTCAGAGGCAATCGGTTCCTCCGAAATCAACATGGTGACACTGGCACCCTGCGGGTCATAATCCTGATGGGCAATATTAAGTATGCTGGCACCGATGATATGCGCAACTTCACTTAGAATATTCGTTAGACGTTCTGCATTATATTCTTCGTCGATATATTCGATATAGGCCTGTTGCTGCGCAGTCGATTCAGCATAGTTAATATCGTAAATATTAAAACTCAAAGTCTTGGTTAGATTATTAAAGCCGTGTAGCTTGAGTTTTTTATCGGCTCGCTTCACTTAGGTATTCTCCCACTGTCCCGCAAGCGGCGGATGAAAAATCATTTGCACAATATTGCCATCCGGATCATGACAATAAAAACTACGTGCGCCGTCACGATGGGTTTTGGGTTTGGTGCGCATCTCAATATTATGACTCAGTAAAAATGTATGCCATGCATCAACATCATCCGGCTGGTTTAACATAAAGCCAATGTGATCGAGGTGCTGATAACCCGCGAAGGGTTCTGTCGCACGATGAAGTGCAACATTGTCATTACCCGACGTGAGGTAGACATTATCCGCATCGGGACGCCACTCAACTTTCATGCCCAACAGTTCAACATAAAAATGTTCACAGGCATCATAATCTTCTACATACAAGGCCACATGGCGCATGCCTGCGGTGGGTGGTGGACGCGTCATGTTAAAGAACTCCTGCACTGCCTGAATAACGAATATACCGATGAGCTTCGGTGGGGGCGTATTTTATCTGAAATCAACCGCAGGTCACGACTTTTTAAAGACTTCTCGATGCACGCTATGCCAAAGTGGCTCTCCAAAACGTTGCCGTAGTACCAATGGCAACGCCATCGACCCGGCGGCAATGAGTTCATCGTGGAAATCCTTGAGAGAGAAGTCTTCCTGAGACGCCTGTAAGCGGGAGCGCGTTGCGTTAATCAATGCCCAGCCCGTGGCATAACCCATGGGGACTGTTGGTGCATGGGTATACCAGCGCAGGTCTGCCATCGCCTGATCATGCGACATACCCAATGCGGATTGCATGCGCTTTGCTGCCTCTTCCAGTGATAAGCCACGAGTATGCAATTCTACATCCAGCATAATTCGAAGTGCGCGCCAGAGCCTGTCTTTTAATAAAATAAAAGACGACTCAGGGCTATCCAGAAATCCCTGTTCCTGCATCAACTGTTCACAGTACAGGGCCCACCCCTCATACAAGGTTGCGGAGGCATTCAATAACCGTGGCAGGGAACGTGAACTTGATGATTGATTGGCCGTCACAAACTGCAGATGATGTCCCGGCCAGGCCTCATGCACACAGGTATGGCCAATACTCTGCGGAAAATGCTCCAGCAAATCTTCTTCGTTATCCGGGATGGTGACGTAATACAAACCCTTTTGTTGCGGATCGGTTGGCATGGGTTCCATGTAGGCGGCAAATGGAATTTGGTGACGAATAAAATCAGGTGTTGCCACCACATCCAGTTGCTGTTGGTTAGGCAGTGTTATCAGTTCATGTTGTTTTAAAAATTCGTACGCGGCTTGCATACCTTCCTGATACTGCGCTAACAGTGTAGAGGATGTTAAATCGTGCTGATGTAATTGTGCCGTCATGGCGGCGATATCCGTATCGCCGCGTAAACTTTGTGTTACGTTTTTAAGTTCGACTTCAGTCGTCGCATATAATTGTTGACCAAAGGCGTGCAAATCATCCGCATTAATATCGAGAAAATGTCGCTGTTGCAAAGTGAGTTCAAACTCATCACGGCCACAGGCAAAATCACCCTGTGCCCGTGAACCAATTTCGGTCTGTAAAAAACGTGCAAAACCTTCTAATGCCTCGGCTGCCTCAGTTAACGGTTGTTCCACCCTGGCTCGGGTTATTCTGGGTTCGCTGCGCAATTGGCGAAAATATTCAGCGCCATGTTCTGCTTCTAAAATGGCAGACTCCAACCACACCGCCGGTATTTGTTCTGGCTCAGATTGCAGATGACGACGTGCGCCTCGCAGGTAGGCAGGTATTGCTTCCAGCCTTTGTTTAATGGCTTCTTCAAAATTATCGACTGGGCGTACCATGAGTTGATAAATGGCATTCACAGGGACAAAACGTAAAGGATCACGTTGACGCCAGTCCCGACTCGTTAACTGCTTTATGGCAAGCAAGGCCTGACCGCGTAACAGGGCGATATCAATACACTGATCGGTCGTGCAGTCACTGATGCTCATTGCATCCAGACCATCGAGCAATTTTTCGTGCAAGGCCATCAATGCGCCAAGGTCATCATCATCATAGGGATGTAAAAGGTGCGCATAACCGGGGACACCACAATCGACCGCCGCTTCCGGATGAAACCGAAACCAGGTGCGATAATAACGATCGATAATATTGCTTAGCTCGGGCATGCGCTACTCAGCATTAGTGGCACGAATCTCAAAGTCATGGGTGACCTCAGCAACCTTGCCCAGCATGATCGATGCTGAACAATATTTTTCCGCTGATAAATCAACAGCACGGGCCACTTTATCTTCTTTAAGCTCATCGCCGTAAACAATAAAGTGTACGTGAATCCTGGTAAAGACCTTCGGCTCCGTTTCAGCACGTTCTGCCGATAATTCCACCACACAGTCCTTCACGGGCTGGCGCAGTTTTTTCAGGATATGTACCATATCGAAGGCCGTGCAGCCTCCCATTCCCAGCAACAACATCTCCATGGGCCGCACCCCGAGATTTCGACCGCCAAACTCCTCAGGGCCATCCATCACCACCGCGTGACCACTGCCCGATTCACCAATAAAGCTTGCCGCTTCCACCCACTTTACCCGCGCCTTCATGAATACTGCCTCCCATTAAATAAACGATTTCCTGAATAATTTAACTCAAATGCCATCCTGCCGATAACCAGTAGTGAACACCATCCCAGTTTAGCCATTTATCCTTGCACACTGGCCACTGCATTGGTATATCATTAGGTAAATATTGGAATAACCAAATAATTAACAAGGACATTTATGGCGCTCATGCCAACATCGCAGTCAACCGGCATTGAATCACTCGACCGCTTTATCGAGCATTGTCACCGCCGCCACTATCCAGCCAAGAGTGTCATTATCTATGCTGGCGATAAACCCGACGTATTGTATTTTATTGTCGATGGTTCTGTAACGGTCCTGATTGAAGATGAAGATGGCAGAGAAATCGTTCTTGCCTATTTAAACAAGGGCGACTTTTTCGGCGAAATGGGCCTGTTCGGCGATGACTCTGATCGTAGTGCCTGGGTTCGTGCCAAAACCGCCTGTGAGGTTGCCGAAATTAGCTACAGTAAATTCCGCCAACTCTACGATGACCACCCGGATGTTTTATTCGCCATGGCAACACAAATGGCAGCCCGCCTGCGTAGCACCAGCCGCAAGGTTTCAGATCTGGCCTTTATGGATGTGACTGGTCGCGTTGCTCGTACTCTATTAGATCTGTGTAAACAACCCGATGCCATGACCCACCCCGACGGCATGCAAATCCGCATCACTCGTCAGGAAATAGGTCGTATTGTCGGTTGTTCTCGTGAAATGGTAGGACGTGTATTAAAGACCATGGAAGAGCAGGAACTGATTTATGTCAAAGGTAAGACCATTGTTGTATTTGGAACACGCTAAACCAACATATCACCGCAAAGACGCGAAGTTCGCAAAAAAACATTAAGATAAAAAAACATCTCAAGAGTGATAAAAAACTTGAAGTTTGTAGTCTACTGAGGTGTAGGCTAATGTCTAGCTGGATGCATAAAGAATTAATTTATCTCTCAGCGTTCTTTGCGTCTTTGCGGTAGTATCATAAAAACAATTCATTGAGCTTTTGACCAGGTTCATCAGCCTTCATAAAAGTCTCACCAACCAGAAAGGTATTCACCTTATGCTGTCGCATCAGTGCAACATCATCTGGTGAATGAATACCACTTTCCGTAACAACAATTCGATCAGCAGGGATTTGTTCTAACAGATCAATCGTAGTCTGTAGTGACGTCTCGAATGTTCTAAGATTGCGATTATTTATACCCATCAAACGATTTGGTAATTTTAATGCACGTTGTAATTCTTCGGCGTCATGTACTTCAACCAGCACATCCATACCTAAGTCATGAGCCAGTGTATTCAATTCAACTAATTTATTATCATCAAGACAGGCGACGATCAACAAAATACAGTCTGCCTCAATCGCGCGTGCTTCATAGACCTGATATGTATCCACAATAAAATCTTTACGTATTACCGGTAGTGCACAGGCATTGCGTGCCTGTTGCAAATACTCATCACAGCCCTGAAAAAAATCGATATCGGTTAGTACCGATAAACAGGAAGCACCACCTTTTTCGTAGGACTGTGCTATATCAGCCGGAATAAAATTTTCCCGCATCACACCTTTACTGGGTGAGGCTTTTTTAATTTCAGCAATTACCGCCGCACGACCAGCCTGAATACTTTGCTCAATCGACTTCACAAAACCACGTACCGGTGAACCAGCCCTGGCACGTTCCATTTGTTCAGCTAACGATATACTGGCAACACGATCCGCAATTTCTTCGTGCTTGCGTTGGATAATCTTTTTTAAAATATCGGGTGTATTATTCATATCATTTTTTAAAATTTTATTTATTCCTTCTCCTTTAAGGGGAGAAGGTTAGGATGAGGGGAGTAAATTGATTACCCTCACCCCTGCCCTCTCCCTGAAAGGGAGAGGGGGATTATTTAAACGACTGGGTCAATGCAACCAGCGCATCCAGTTTGGCTTTGGCATCACCGCTATCGATAATTTCTTGCGCTTTGGCGACACCGGCACTTAGATCATCAACCAGACCAGAAGTATAAATCGCTGCACCGGCATTAAGTGCAACGATGTCGCTGGCCGGACCGGACTGACCATTCAGCACATCCTGCATAACCGTTAGAGATTGTTCGGCACCATCAACTGCCAATGTTGAAATATCATGTCGTGCAATACCAAACTGTTCTGGTTCAACACTGTAACGATTCACCTTGCCGTCTTTGAGCTCTGCAACTTGGGTTGCTGCACTGATACTAATTTCATCCATACCATCATCACTGCGTACTACCATGACGTGACGACTGCCTAATTTATTAAGTACATTTGCTAATGGCTCAAGCAATGCTTCGGCAAACACACCCATGACCTGATTCGGCGCACCCGCGGGATTGGTTAGAGGACCGAGGACATTAAAAATAGTCCGCACGCCCATTTCTTTGCGTGGACCAATGGCATGTTTCATCGCGCTATGATGTGCCGGGGCAAACATAAAACCGACACCAACCTTTTCAATACACTCGGCGACCTGTTCAGGAGTTAACTGTAAATTTACGCCGGCAGCTTCTAATACATCAGCACTACCGGATTTACTGGAAATAGAACGGTTGCCATGCTTCGCAACATAACCACCAGCCGCTGCGACAACAAAGGCGGAAGTGGTTGAGATATTAAATGTGTTAGAACCATCACCACCTGTACCACAGGTGTCCACGAGCGGTGACACATTGACATTGACTCTGGCTGCCAGCTCGCGCATCACGCCAGCGGCTGCCGCAATCTCGTCAACCGTTTCACCCTTCATGCGCAGGCCAATCAGAAAACCACCAATCTGTGCCTGTGTCGCTTCACCCGTCATAATCGTACGCATAACGGATGTCATTTCATCAGCAGTAAGATCTCTATTTTCAGTAACGGCCTTAATCGCGGCTGGCATATCCATAGTTTATATCTCCCAATTTTATCTACTTACCGCAGAGACGCAGAGAACGCAAAGAAAATTTTAGAAAAATATTAATTTTTTAAGTCTTTGCGACCTTTGCGCCTTTGCGGTGAATCAATAATCTAAAAAGTTCTTTAACAGCGCATGGCCCTGTGTTGTGAGTATCGACTCGGGGTGAAACTGCATACCTTCAATTGCGAATTCCTTATGCTTTACACCCATAATCTCATCAATACTGCCATCAGCATTGGCCGTCCAGGCAGTCACTTCAAGACAGTCTGGCAAGCTATCCTGCTCAATCACCAGTGAATGGTAACGTGTCGCTTCAAAGGGATTATCAATACCTTTAAAGACGCCCTTGTCACTATGCTGCACCATTGAAGTCTTGCCATGCATAATCGCTTTTGCATGAATAATGTTCCCACCAAAAGCCTGACCTATACTTTGATGGCCAAGACAAACACCTAAGATCGGTAGCTTATCCGTAAAGTGTTTGATCGCTTCGATCGAAATGCCCGCCTCATTCGGCGTACAAGGTCCCGGAGACAAAACAAGATACTTTGGTTTTATTTTTTCGATCTCATTAATCGTAATTTCATCATTACGATACACACTAACTTCTGTGCCCAGCTCACCAAAATATTGCACTAGGTTATAAGTAAAGGAGTCGTAATTGTCGATCATTAATAACATATTTATTCACCGCAGAGGCGCAGAGTACGCAAAGTTTTAAAGATTATTAACAATACGTTTAATTCCGTTTTTAAGAACTGCAACATTAAAATTAATTAGTAAACCTAATTTCTTATCAGTTAATCTCAGATATGAGAGTAATTGTGCGTCATGTATTGGCAGCAATTGTTCCACTGACTTAAGCTCAACAATAACTCTTCCATCTATTAGAAAATCCAGTCGATATCCTGCTTCGATTTTCTCACCTTTGTACTCCAAGGGGATAGCTATCTCAGAATTATAGCCTATCCCCTGAATACATAACTCTCTAGCTAAACAACGTGAATATGCCGACTCCAGTAATCCGGGACCAAGATATCGATGGACCTCAATTGCTGCACCAATAATTTTCTTTGATAAATCGTTCTCATTCATAACGCAATCCTTTGCGTCCTTCGCGTCTTTGCGGTTAATTATTCCTCATCGATGCGCGCCATCAAGACCGGCCTCGGCCATTGCCACGGCACGAAAGACTGCCCGACCTTTATTCATGGTTTCATCCCATTCATTGCGTGGCACGGAATCATAAACAATGCCGGCGCCTGCCTGAATATGCAGCGTCTTGTCTTTTATTACCGCAGTACGAATCGCAATGGCTGTATCCATATTGCCATTCCAGGAAAGGTAACCTACCGCACCGGCATAGACACCACGCTTCACCGGTTCCAGCTCATCAATAATTTCCATGGCGCGAATTTTTGCCGCACCACTCACCGTTCCGGCTGGAAACGTAGCCCGCAATACATCCATTGCATTCATACCGTCTTGCAACTGGCCTGTAACATTGGAGACGATATGCATCACATGTGAATAACGTTCAATGATCATTTTATCGGTCAATTCAACACTGCCTGTCTTAGCAATACGGCCCACATCATTGCGTCCCAAATCAATCAACATCAAATGTTCGGCTAACTCTTTTGGATCCGCTAACAGATCTTTCTCCAGGGCCAGATCATCGGCCTCATTTTTACCGCGAGGACGTGTACCTGCAATCGGACGTACCGTTACTTCATTATCTTCCAGCCGCGTCAAAATTTCTGGTGATGATCCCACTACATGAAAATCACCCAGGTCAAGATAGAACATATAAGGTGATGGATTCAGACTACGCAAGGCACGATACAAATCTAGGGCCTTGGCGCTATATGGTATCGACATACGCTGCGAGAGGACCACCTGCATGACATCGCCATCAACAATATATTCCCTGGCTTTCTCTACGGCAGACTCAAAACCCTCTTGCGTGAAGCCGGAAACAAAATCGTCTTCCTTCACGGTAACAGCACGCGCTTTGATTTCATGCTTCACTTGCAGCGATAGTCCCTGCACTAACTTGTCCAGTTGTGCCTGACCCTTCGCAAAAGCATTTTCTGACGAAGTATCGGCATGAATAATGACATAGAGTTTGCCACCCAGATTATCGAAAACAACCACTTCTTCAGACACCATTAATAAGATATCAGGTACGCCTAAAGGATCAGGGTTCGGACACTCCGCCAATTTTGGTTCAATGTAACGAATCGTATCGTAAGCAAAGTAACCCACCAGACCACCGGTAAAACGTGGCAGGCCATCGACTTCAGGTACCTTATACGTTTGTTGGAGTTGCTCAATCCAGGCAAGCGGATCTTCAACCGTCAGTGTTTCAGGTGTTTCACCATCCTGCAGTATCGTTACATCATGATCATTGATACGAATAACTTTGCTGCAAGGCAAACCAATCATGGAGTAACGACCCCATTTTTCACCGCCCTGCACAGATTCAAACAAATAGGAATATGGCCCATTGGCCAACTTTAGATAAGTACTTAGAGGTGTATCAAGATCGGCCAGCACTTCCCGCATTAAAGGAATGCGGTTATACCCCTGCCCGGCTAGCGCCTTGAATTCTGATTCATTCATTTTTTAGTCCCAAAGAAAAAACACCACACACAAAACTGACAACAAGTAAATCTAACTAGCTGCACCATCGTTCATCTGTGTACACATCCGTTTTCATATCTTCAGGTCTTTAGTTTTTAAGCGGCACCCTGTTGTGCGGCTCCTAATACTGCGGGTAATTCTGCCATGGAGTCAATCACAATATCAGGATTGGCTTCACGAATATCAACACCATGATTATAGCCATACGTCATACAAAGAATTTGAAATCCAGCCGCACGCGAGGCTTTTACATCGCTAATGGAATCACCAATCATTAAGGCATTTTCAGGCTTTACGTCAAAAAATTTGGCCGCATGTAGTAGCGGGCCTGGGTCAGGTTTTTTTACTGGCAAGGTATCACCACTAATGATGATCTCGAAATTATCAGCCACGCCCAGGTCGGTTAATAACGGTACCGTAAACTGCTCAGCCTTATTCGTCACACAACCCAACTTATAAGCTTCAGCTTTCAAATAAGCCAGACCTTCACTCACACCAGGATATAAAGTGCTGCGTTTGCTGGTGTTCTCGGCATACAGGTCCATAAAGATGGGATAAGCCTTTTCGAACAGGGCGTCGTCTGGCTCACCTTCAAGCTGACCGATAAGCGCACGACGTGTAAGGCGCTCAACGCCGTTACCGACCCATTCGCGCACCTTGGCCTCGCCATGTACCGGCATGTTGAGGGCCTTCATCATTTCATCTACGCAAAAAGCAAGATCCGGCACACTGTCGACCAGTGTGCCATCGACGTCAATTAACACCATTTCAGGTTTTTTTAACATAACAACTAAATTCCAGTTTAAAACCAAAAAAGGACTTACATGCCCATTTCGGCAGTACTCGCCTTGGCCAACTCATCACGCATTTGCTTAATGACGGAGTCATAAATATTGGCATCTTTATCATTCTTGGCTCCAAAAATGGCAGAACCGGCAACAAACGTATCGGCACCGGCTTCGGCGATTTCACGAATATTATCAACCTTCACACCACCGTCGATTTCTAAACGAATATCACGGCCTGAGGCATCGATAATCTTGCGCGCTTCACGCAGCTTGTCGAGAGCAGAAGGAATAAATGACTGACCACCAAAACCGGGGTTAACTGACATCAAAAGTACCATGTCGATATTTTCGATTTCATACTTCAGCACGTCCAGTGATGTCGCCGGGTTAAATACCAGACCAGATTTACAGCCTTCACCTTTGATGAGCTGCAAGGTGCGATCAACATGCTCAGAGGCTTCAGGGTGAAAAGTAATATAACTGGCGCCGGCAGCAGCGAAATCGGGAATAATGCGATCCACTGGTTTTACCATTAGATGCACATCAATCTCGGCAGTCACACCGTGCTTGCGCAGGGCTTCGCAGACCAGGGGGCCAATCGTCAGATTAGGCACGTAGTGATTGTCCATCACATCGAAGTGCACAATATCCGCGCCTGCTTTTAATACGTTATCGACTTCTTCACCCAGGCGGGCAAAATCCGCCGATAAAATAGATGGGGCAATTGCATAATCCGCCATGATGTTCGCCTCTTGAAACAGTTATTTACGCGCCTGGACGGCGCACCAAAATTCAGCCGCACACTCTACCGGAAAAAAATGGAATTTGCAGCCCTTTGGGCAACAAGGGTATGCTTAAGCTCTTGATTTTTCTGGTAGTGAATAAATAATTACGCCAGGTTTGAATCTTAACCTCAGGAGTCCCCCCCATGTTTAAGCTCCCTTTATACCTGTTTATAGGTTTATTAACCCTGAATGGAACCGCCATTGCCAGCGACAAGGCCAAGGAAAAACGCTGGGCTGACCAGATTGTCGACGCCATTATGGTCGGTGAGGCGCAGTGGATAGACATCAAAGATCACAAAATACTTGGCATTTATACCGAGGCCACCTCTGCCAAAGTTACCGGTGCAGCCCTGGTCCTGCACGGTAGCGGCGTTCATCCCAACTGGCCGGATGTCGTCTACCCCCTACGCACCCAGCTGCCAGATCATGGCTGGCATACCCTGTCGATCCAGATGCCGGTTTTACCTAATGAAGCAAAGTATGAAGATTATGCGCCACTGTTCCCTGAGGTCGCACCGCGCATAGAAGCGGGTATTAAATACCTGCAAGGCAAGGGCTTAAAAAATATTGTGATTATTGCCCATAGTCTCGGCACCACCATGACAGCGCACTATCTGGCCAATAACCCGAGCAGTAACGTGCAAGCCTTTGTCGCCGTTGGTATGCCGGGGCAACATGCCAAGATTGAGCAAATGAACAACATCAAGGCATTGGAAAAAATCAAACTGCCACTACTGGATATTTTTGGTGGCGACGATCTGGAAAATATCCGCAATACCAAAACCCAACGCGCCAATGCGGCCAAACGTGCCGGTAATGCTAAATATACTCAAGTAGAAGTCCCCGCCGCGAATCACTTTTTTAACAATATGGGTGATACTCTGGTAAAACGTGTGCGTGGCTGGCTAGCAAAAAATGCCGCCGGTACTGAAATACAACAATAACAGGATAAAAAAATGAATATTGCTTCGATTAGTCTCGCACTACACGTACTATCTGTTGTTATCTGGGTGGGTGGTATGTTCTTTGCCTATGTCTGTTTGCGACCTGCGGCAGCGAGTACCCTGGAACCCCCGCAGCGTTTAACTTTGTGGGTACAAGTCTTTACGCGTTTTTTTCCTTTTGTTTGGCTGGCCATTTTTTTTATTCTGCTCAGCGGCTACATGATTCTTTTCACGACCTGGGGCAGCTTTGGCCAAAGCCCTATCTACGTTCATATCATGAATGCCTTAGGCATCGGCATGGTCTTAATCTTTATGCATGTATTCTTTGCACCCTACAAACGTCTGCGTGAAGCCGTAACCATTCAGGACTGGCCAGAAGGTAGCAAGCAACTGGCACAGATACGACGCATGGTTGGCATTAACCTAAGCCTGGGGATTATTGTAGTACTGGTAGCAACCGGCGGACGGGCACTGCTTATTTAAACTTTGAGGTATACAAGGTCAGTATGCCGCTGACCTTTTCCACTTCAATTACTTCTGTGATCTCGGCAAGTTCTTTTAACTTGCCACTACTCTCTGTCACCATTTTCTGGATCTGATTCAGCACCTTTTGATCGGGGATTTTCCCGGCTTCTAACTCAATACAAATAAGTTGCAAGCTATTGAGACTATTCCCAACCAAATCTTGTACTGTGTTTACCGTTGCTTTTAGGGTACGTAATTTTTCATTATGAATATTTTCTTTGTCCCGCACATGCCGTTCTGCAAAAAATCCTACCACGACAATCAAAGCGCAGACCAAAGACCGCATCCAAAATTCATTGACATCCTGGGGAAAAATAGTGAAATAACCCTCTTTGAAAATAAAATAATGAATGCTCGATTCGACGAACCAGAAAAAAAACGCACTGACGATACTAAGTGTAAAAAAATTAAAGCGCATATATTCTGCCTGTAGTTATTTCAGTAAACGACTATACCAACACAAACATTCGATTCTGGTTTTGCAACTTTTACGTTTTCATGCCACGAACGTCTTTAATAACATCATAGGCTGCACGTATCTTCTGTGACTTTTCCGTCGCCAGCTTTATCATCTCTTCCGGCATACCTTTGGCCACAAGTTTATCCGGATGGTGTTGATTCATTAAACGTCGATAAGCCTTTTTTACTTCCGCATCTGTTGCCGAGGTCTCTATGCCTATCACCTGATATGCTTCTTTTAAGACATCACGTCGAGGCTCCGTTCGTGATTGTTGATGACCGCCGCGCCCACCTTGCTGAAACGTCCGTTGCGCCTTGACCATGGCTTCCAATTGCTGAAATTGTGCACGTGAAAAACCCAATACATCACTCACATGCTCCAGCAAATGTTTCTCGTTGGGATGCAACTTGCCATCGGCATAGGCCGCGTGAATTAGAAGTTCCAGAAACATTTGCACCAGACTGCGGCGTCGATGACACTCTTGTCGAAACTGTCCTAACACGCCATCGAGATCAAAACCCTCTGCCTTGCCTTCGGCAAACAGTTTCATCGCAACCTGCCCCTGTTCATCACTAAGTTGCATTTGTTGCATCATGGCTCGTGCCATGGCGATCTCATCGTCACTAACGCGGCCATCACTCTTGGCCAGGTGCCCCATCACAGAAAAGAGTGCGGTAAAAAATGCTGTTTGGGTACGTTCGCGGCCACCCTGACTCACATAACCTTCCCAGGTACCGTATTGCGAAATACCTTTATCAAACTGATGCCCGAAAGCAGCACCTAATAATGCGCCAATAGGGCCTCCAAACATATATCCAAAGGCACCACCAATTAATTTTCCCCACCAGTTCATTGTTTTATCTACCTTTCACTTTAAAAATTTATGCTTTAACGACCAAGGTGCCACGAAACATTTGCATTTGACAGGTAAAATCAAATTCACCCGTCTGCTTTGGTGTTAGTTTTATTTCAACTTCCTGCCCTAAGGGTAAAGTCTCGCTGATATTAAAGTCAGAAAATACCACTTGCTCTGCACAAGGGTTTGGATCCTTGCGTAAAAATTTCAAGCGTATAGTCTGACCTGCGATAACTTCAACTCGTGCAGGAGTATACACGCCATTTTCAACAATAATTTCCACGGATTCATTTCTTGCGACAAGACTTTTAGGCTTGGCAATCCAGAACCACCAGATAATGAATGCAATTAATAACAACCCCGCAATATTAATCATCATACTATTTCCCGTCTCGGCTTAAACAAGCGCAAACGATTAGCATTACTGACCACCGTTACCGATGACATCGCCATCGCGGCACCCGCGATCATGGGATTTAAAAGAATACCAAATACAGGGTATAAAATTCCTGCCGCCACAGGAATACCCAACGTATTATAAATAAAAGCACCGAACAAATTCTGTTTGATATTTCGCAGCGTTGCACGAGAGATGGCAATTGCATCAACCACACCATGCAATGAACCCCGCATCAATGTGATATCTGCACTTTCGATTGCCACATCAGTGCCGCTGCCAATGGCAAAACCAACATCGGCACGCGCCAGTGCTGGTGCATCATTAATCCCATCACCTACCATCGCCACAATGGCTCCACTTGATTGTAATGCGGCAACCTTTTTATCTTTTTCCTGTGGCAACACTTCTGCAATAAACTCATCCACACCAACTTGTTGTGCGACCGCCTGCGCCGTGGCACGATTATCTCCGGTTAACATCACAACTTTAATGCCAAGTTTTTTTAAGCCCTGAATCGCTGATTTTGAATCTTCTTTAATGGGATCAGCCACAGCGACAATACCTGCAAGTTTCTGATCGTAGGCCAAATACATCGGTGTGCGTCCTAGTTTTGCCAGTGCTGTTGCTTGTTCTTCATAACGCTCAATCTTAATGCTATTTTTCTGCATCAATTTGGCGTTTCCAAAAAACACTGGCTTATCATTAAGCATCGCATGCACACCATGACCTGCCACTGCCGAGAAAGATTCTACAGTTAACGTATCAAGGTTTGCCTCATTTGCCGCTAATAGAATTGCACTGGCCAGGGGATGTTCTGATCCCGCTTCCAGGCTTGCTGCCCATTGCAATACTTGATCTTGATTCATACCTTCGACAGGAATCACATCAGTGACTCTTGGGCTACCTTCGGTAATGGTGCCTGTCTTATCCAGAACCACCGTGGTTAAATGACCCGCCTGCTGTAATGCTTCACCATTACGGATCAGAATGCCTGACTCAGCCGCCTTACCCACAGCCACCATAATGGAAATCGGTGTCGCCAATCCCAGCGCACATGGACAGGCAATAATCAACACGGTCATCGTCGTCACAACCGCAAAACCCAGATGCATGTCACCACCAAAATTAAACCAGACCAGAAATGTAAGCACCGCAAAAATCAAAACGACAGGGACAAAAATGGCCGCCACTTTATCAACCAAACGTCCAATCGCTGGCTTGCTTGACTGTGCCTGACGCACCATGTCGATAATTTGTGCTAACGCCGTATCAGCGCCAATGCGTTTGGCCTGAAATAAGAAAGTCCCCTGTGTATTGATAGTGCCAGCAGATACTTCATCACCGCTTGATTTATCAACCGGCATTGGCTCTCCAGTAAGCATTGACTCATCGACGTTAGATCGGCCCTCAATAATCACACCATCCACTGCAATACGTTCTCCGGGCCTAACCCGCAACGTTTCATCAAGCCCAACGTCTTCAATAGGGACATCAACCTCCTGACCATCCCGAACCACTCTTGCCGTCTTGGGTTGTAAACCAATTAATCGTTTAATTGCTTCAGATGTTTTGCCTCTCGCTCGCATTTCCAGGGCCGAGCCAAAATTAATCAAACCAATAATAATAACGGCAGCTTCGAAGTAGGCATGTTGCGCCAGTGATGGCACTGAATGCGGAAAGAGCGTAATGGTCATGGAATACAACCACGCTGTCCCGGTACCCAGCGCAATCAAAGTATCCATATTGGCATTATGTGACTGAAATGATTTCCAGGCCCCGGTAAAAAAGTGTCCCCCTGAATAAATCAGGACAAACAATGTCGCCAGGCCTGCAATACCCCAAATCCATTGCCCTACCACTGTATTAATAGGAGGAAACAAGCCAGACATACCGCCGGCAAATAACGGTATGCCGACTATTGCCGCTACAGCCGTCTTACGCAATAACGCACGGTAATAGCGCATTTCCGCGGCCTCTTTCTCAGACTCGTCTGCAATATTTTTTAATTCAGCGGCGTCGTAACCTGCCTGTTTTACCGCAGCAATAATATCTGCAACGGCAACTTCCCCCTCAACAACTGCCGTGTGTTCCGCAAAGTTAACACTAGCTCTTTCAACACCCATCACCGCCTGAAGCGCGCTTTCTACCGAAGCAACACACCCTGCGCAACTCATGCCAGTAATTGAAAGCCGATATGCTCTTTTATTGCTCATATTTTCACCATATGTGTTTTTAATCTATTTTGCCTTAATGGTTATAGAATTAAACTAAGGTAATATGTTAAAAAGTCGATATATTTTATTGAAATATTTGAAATTTATCCTAAATTTCTATTGTTAACCAGTTCCGATATTACGGTATATTAGTAGGTAACATTTTGGCCAGTTAAACCTTATTACAAAGTATAAAAAATACATTCAAAATCATTGTTTAAAACTAATTGTTACTAGACGAGGAAACACCTAATGGGTTCCATGCTCACCCCAAACGAACTTATTTCAAAAAATATTAATTTACTGTCTTTACCGCAAACCGCGATTCGTATTAACGAAATGGTTAGCAATCCAAATAGCACTGCTGCGGATATTGGTGACATTGTCAGCCAGGACCCGGCCCTAACAGCAAGGCTATTGCGAGTGGTTAACAGTGCCTTTTATACGTTTCCATCACAGATAGATACCATCTCCATGGCAATCACTGTTCTGGGAACACGGCAATTGCGCGACCTGGTCATAACAACAAGTGTCATTAATCGCTTTCGTGACATTCCCGCTAATGTCGTCGATATGGAAAATTTCTGGTGTCATAGTTTAACCACAGCCATTGCCGCGAAGAATTTTGCCAACCACATAAAAATTAGTAACAGTGATCGTTTATTTGTTGCCGGACTTTTACATGACATTGGAAAACTGGTCATGTATATCACCTTGCCAGATCCCTCTCGCCAGGTCATCGAAATCGCCGGGGAGTCACAGGTTGACAGCGATCATGTTGAAGAAGCTATCTTTGGATTTAATCATGCGGTACTTGGTGCTGAATTACTGCGTCAATGGAAATTGCCTGAATCCTTAATAGAACCAGTCGCCTACCACCATATCCCTGCATCAGCCAAACTCTATCCGCAAGAAACGGCTATTGTGCATCTTGCCAACGTTATTGCGAATGATATCCAGCCACCAATATCGACTGATGATGACACGATGGCCGATCCATTAACATGGAAACTCTTAGATCTGGATCCGTCACTGCTAGAGAGACTTCATGAAGAAGTCTATCAGCAGCTTGATGATGTCCTGAGTATTTTCTACTACACACAGGCAGCATAAAACTATTTAAGCGCATCACGCACGCGTTCAAGCCTGGCACGTACTTCACCAGCCAGTTCCACAACTTCTGGACGATCTACCAGTTGTAAAACCGCTGTTGGGTCCATAAACGCCACGGTAATACTACCGTTTTCCTCTTCTCGGACAACGACATTACAGGGCAGCAACAAGCCAATATCAGGCTCTGCTGTCAGAGCCTGATTCGCCAGCACCGGGTTACAGGCACCCAGAATTTTATAAGGGCGTTTATCCAGATCCAGCTTCTTTTTCATCACTGCTTTAACATCAATTTCCGTCAAAACTCCAAAACCTTCTTCTTTCAGTGCTTCGACGACTTTAGCTTCAACATCATCCATCGTACCGGATACCGTTGTATTAAAACCATAATTGCTCATGACACTTTCCTTTTATTGAATCAGTGAAATAGATAATAGGAATTTTACCATGTTTATTTCAACAACGTATTTCGACCTGAAGCAGTACGCCTATCATTTTAGGGTGATGCTGCCTGATGTGTATTATACCAAACAGTATAAATTTCATCTGACCACTTTGCCTGAAACCAAGTAATAACATCCTCTATCTCGGCATCCGATAAACTCCCTTCCCATGGCGGCATTTTCCCGCCAATGCGAAACGTACCTTTTTTTATCGTACCTTTTAAATCATCTAAAGAGTGATGCCAGGCATGTGCTGTACCGTTTAAAGGAGGGGCTGGATATTTACCATCGGCATCTTTCTTCTGCCAATTGCTTGTACCTTGCGCTTCAGTGCCATGGCATACAGCACAATTTTTTTGAAACAACTCTCCACCTCGCTTTAATTGTGCAAAATCAAAGCTTCGTTGAACAGAATTTTTAGACGGCTCTTGTATTACAATAGCCGTCTGTTTTTCTTCATCGCTGCAGGCAGAAATTAATAAGACACTTGTGATAAATATTATATTTTTCATGTCTCCTCTCATATTAGTGCTAAGTGCTACAATTTCTTGACTTCCAGATAAAGAATACCGCCGGTATCACAACCAGAGTCAACAAAGTCGCACTAATCATGCCACCCACCATTGGCGCGGCAATGCGTCGCATCACTTCCGATCCCGTTCCACTACCCAGCATTATTGGTAATAGACCTGCAATGATTGCAGAAACTGTCATCATGATCGGACGTACACGTAACAGCGCTCCTTCAGTGACAGCGTTTCGTAATTCATCCAGCGTTGGCTTATCAACACGCCCTGCATAATCAATATGTTTTTTATACGCTTGATTTAAATACACCAGCATCAGCACACCAATTTCAACGGCTACCCCCGCAAGTGCGATAAACCCGACACCTACCGCGACTGACATGTTGTAACCAAGAAAATATAGCAGCCAGTAACTGCCCACCAGGGCCAACGGCAACGTACCCATGATGATCATGACTTCGGTAAGATTTCGAAAATTTAAATACAGTAACAATACGATAATGACTAAAGTAAACGGCACAACAACACTTAGTCGTTCTTTCGCACGCACCATATATTCATACTGACCAGACCAGGAAATGGAATAGCCCGCTGGCAACTTTACCTTTTCATTAACTATCTTCTGCGCCTTTTCAACATAGGAGCCTAAATCAGAGACACTAATATCAACAAAGGTCCAGCCATTGGGACGTGCGTTCTCACTCTTAATCATCGCCGGTCCCATCTCCACACGAACATCAGCAACCTCGCCTAACGGAATGCGTGCCCCTGTCTGCGTAACAATTGGCAGGTTACGCAGCTTCTCAACGGAGTCACGTGTATCACGTGGGTATCGCACATTAATAGGATATCTCTCCAGACCTTCTATGGTTTGTGCGACGTTCATACCGCCAACAGCAGTGCGGACCACATCTTGCACATCCGCAATGTTTAAACCAAAGCGTGATGCAGCAATACGATTAATATCAATCGTCACATATCGTCCACCTGCGACACGTTCAGAATAAGCTGATGTCGTACCTGGAACCGTGCGCATAACTTCTTCTATTTGCTTGCCGATATCCTGGATGACATTAAGGTCAGGGCCGGCCACTTTTATCCCTACCGGCGTCTTAATCCCTGTTGCCAACATATCGATACGCGTTTTAATTGGCATTACCCACGCATTGGTCAAGCCAGGAAATTTTATTAAGCTATTAAGTTCTTTTTTTATTTTCTCCAGCGTCATACCTTCACGCCATTCACTCTTGGGCTTGAATAAAATGGTCGTCTCAATCATTGTCAGCGGCGCAGGATCTGTGGCGGTGTCTGCACGACCGATCTTGCCAAACACCCTCCTGACTTCGGGAAGCGTCCGAATTAATTTGTCCGTTTGTTGTAACAATTCCTGAGCCTTACCAACTGAGACTCCCGGGAATGTGGTTGGCATATACATCAGATCACCTTCATCAAGATCCGGCATAAACTCTGAGCCAACATTCATATACGGCCATATCCCTGTAACTATAGACAGGAAGGCAATCACCAATACTGTTTTCGGTTTTACCAGGACATAATTAATAAAAGGTTGATATACCTTGATTAGAAATCGATTTATCGGATTTTCGTGCTCCGGTCTGATATGTCCACGAATAAAATATCCCATCAAGACCGGGACCAAAGTAATCGATAAGCCTGCCGCCGCCGCCATGGCATACGTCTTCGTAAAAGCCAATGGTGCGAACAGGCGACCTTCCTGTGCCTCTAATGTAAACACTGGCAGAAAACTTAACGTAATAATCAGCAAGGAGAAAAATAAGGGGGGTCCAACTTCCTTGGTAGACTCCGCGATAATTCGCCAACGATTTTCATCGGTGAGTGGTTCTTTCTCGATATGTTTATGCACATTTTCAATCATTACAATGGCCGCATCCACCATCGCGCCAATGGCAATCGCGATACCGCCAAGTGACATGATATTCGCGTTAATACCCTGATGGTACATAACAATGAATGCCGTCAATATTCCAATCGGCAGGCTAACGATAATGACTAAAGATGATCGCAAATGAAACAAAAATACCGCACAGACAATCACTACAACCAGAAACTCTTCCATTAATTTATTATTGAGATTATCGACTGCGTTATTGATTAAAGTCGATCGATCATAGGTCTCAACGATCTCTACGCCATCTGGTAAACCATTTTTTAGAACTTCAAGTTTTTGCTTAACGGCTTCTATCGTCTTTAAAGCGTTTTCACCATAACGCATAATCACGACACCACCGACGACTTCACCTTCACCGTCTAACTCGGCAATACCACGCCGCATTTGAGGGCCCAGACGAATATCCGCAACATCTTTTAATAAAATGGGTATGCCCTGAGCATTCACACCAAGAGGAATATGGCGCAAATCATCTATCCCCTCAATATAACCGGTAGCACGCACCATATATTCTGCTTCGGCCATTTCTATCACGGAGCCACCGACCTCCTGATTTGCCCGCTGAATCGCCATACGAATTTTTTTCAATGGCAAACCATAGGCACGCATACGGTCCGGATTTAAAACCACCTGGTATTGCTTGACCATTCCACCAATAGTGGCCACTTCTGAAATGCCAGCCACTGTCTGCAATTCATATTTTAAAAACCAGTCCTGCAAAGAACGCAGTTGTGACAAATCATTTTTACCGCTTCGATCAACCAGTGCGTATTCATAAATCCAGCCCACACCCGTTGCGTCAGGACCTAATGCCGGTCTGGCCTGTGGAGGTAATCGCGTTGCAACCTGACTCAAATATTCAAGTACGCGCGAACGCGCCCAGTAAGGATCTGTTCCATCTTTAAAAATGACATAGACATAGGAATCATTAAAAAAGGAATAACCCCGAACATTTACTGCCCCAGGAACCGATAACATCGCTGTCGTTAATGGATATGTCACCTGGTCTTCTACTACGCGTGGCGCCTGGCCCGGATACGTTGTCTTTATAATCACCTGCACATCCGATAAATCCGGAATTGCATCCAGTGGCGTATTTTTTATGGCAAAAATGCCCCAGCCAATCAAAATTGCGGTCAGTAGCAATACCAGAAAACGGTTATGCAGAGACCAATCGATAATGGATTTAATCATGATAGTTCTCCTGCACTACATTACGCTGCGAATATTTTTAATGACGTAGCCGTTCTCACCCTTCTCGAGTTCAAACTCAACCTTATCTTCTGGTTTGAATTTATCCAGGGCAGTATCAGACTTCACTTCAAAATCCATTGTCATCGATGGCCACCCTAATTCTGGTATTGGCTCATGCGATAG